>Ga0247841_10002535_pt1 | contig 36108 bp, 23 predicted proteins | sample LaCruzMarch2015__2_FD_192410 | JGI IMG/M metagenome (GOLD analysis project Ga0247841, IMG submission 192410) | Freshwater microbial communities from meromictic Lake La Cruz, Castile-La Mancha, Spain - LaCruzMarch2015_18m | ecosystem: Environmental > Aquatic > Freshwater > Lake | place: Spain... | reverse complement strand
TGCTGTCCTTCTTGATCTTGATGGACCCGATGGGGTCCATGATGATGCCGAGTTCGATAGTCATGGCGCCAGTGTAACCGAATGCCGGTGCGGATGGTCCCTCGGCGGGGCGGTCCCGGCGCCGCACGGCCGCCCGGGCTGATCGCAGTCCCGGCGTCACGCCCGTAGGAGCGGCCCCCCGGCCGCGACGGGTTACCGCAAGGGCCAAGATGGGCGTCACCGAGGCCGCCTGCAAGACGTTGGTCAAGCAACGGCTGTGTGCCTCCGGGATGCGCTGGAAGAACAAAGGGGCCAAGATCGTGCTGCGCCTACGCGCACTGACGCGGACCACCGGACGATGGGCACAGTTTCGGCAGAAGATCGACCAGTTTGGGGCTGAGTGCTACGGTCAGGCACATTATTCGGAGGCCGCACCCATGAATGGCCTGGCAGTCAACACCCGCAGCGCCAGCTCAGTCTTATTGTTGACGGCGAGTTTGCGGTAGCAATTCGCGATGTGATTGCGCACGGTGGTGGGGGCCAACCCCAGTGCCAGCGCGATCACCGCATGGGTTTCGCCGCAGGCATAGCGTTTGGCGATCTCGCCCTCGCGCGGGGAGAGAGTATCCACCGCACTGAGGGCCAGCGCCCGCAGGTAGCGGAATCCGCCTTTGCGGACAATCTGCAATTTCATCCGCCCCGTTTGGAAGGGGGTCGCCAAGCGAACACATTCCAGCAGCGCCTCCGGCAGCCGGCTGCCTCGCCAACCTGGCCAGTGTTCGCGCAACCAATGGATGAAGCCCGGGCTCACCTCGCGCAGAAAGCCCCGCTCGTCCGCCACCGCCCAACAGTCATGCCGCACCTGCGCGCCCTCGAGGACCTCCCGCAGCCGCGCCGCCCGGTGCGCCTCGGACAGGTGCGGCATGAGCAATTCCTTGGTGAGTCGCTCGGTCTCGGTGAACGGGTTATTCCCATCGTGTCGCCACAGGGTAAGAAATTCCTGCAACGACGACACCGGCTCCACCAGCAGGGTGCCAAGCGAGCATTCCACCCGGTAGCGCTGGCCCACACGGCCATACAGTTCGGTGAGCACATAGCGCTCGCGGGTGATCAGGTCGGCCATGTTGATCGTGGTACCGGGGGTCGCTATCAGTGCGGCGCGAAAAAAGTCCTGCGCCATATAAGGCGCATAGGCTTCCAGAATCGTGTCGTCGCAGTTGAACAGATGCAGCCGGTGGATTTCCATCGGCTCGGCCGCCGCAGTGCCCCACCACGCCGAATCGAACGGGAGGATTTCCCGGATCAATTCCAGCGCCACGGGCTGAAACCGGGCGAATGCTGTCTCGCGCCCGGCGCGGTGCAGTTGCAGAATCGCGTGGCAGAGGCCGCGCACATTCAAGCCGGCTACATCCTGAAGGGGAACGCCAGTCATGTGGAAGTCCTTGGCTAAGAATTCCGTGGCTCGGGTTAGCCAGCCTGGGCGTAACCCGACGCTGTCCAGAGCATAGACGAACGTTGGCTCGAGCGATGGGGATAGGTCGGCGGCACAGGAGCGCCCTCGCCACGCGAGACACCGGGGCCGGGAGCGACACGTTACCTGCGCGGCCGCGTCTGACGCAAGCCCGACAATCCGACCGATCCGACGCCAACAGGAGCCAGGTACAGACCCGTAAGCACAAACTATGCCGATACGGCAGGCTATGCCCGGCGTCACTCCGCTCTTAGTACAAGTGCATCAGGAAATGCCTTTACAGTTGTCGGCCGATTCTTTGCACCGAAAAGCCATAGCATATCGAATAATAAACATTTTTTCATAATGGCACGGAGCGTGCATTACGATAGAAAATCGTCTTTGCCGGGTCTGTCCGCCTCGGGAGCACACCACCTGTCTGCCTTGTCTGGATCACAACAAAGCAGCCGCTGCGGTGTCGCATCATCGCCCGCAGAGTCTCCCCTCGGACGCAGCCAGCCAGGTTCGGCGGTGGGCACTCAAGGCCGACGCGCAGGATGTCCTGCTCGCGTTGTTCGGGGCCTTGGCCTCCCCAGGCGATGGCGGCGACCTGCACCTGGAACCCGGCGGCCGGCAACGGGAACGCCGCCGGCAACTGGTCGTGCGGCAACATGCCCGGGCCCACGGATACAGCCGGCAGCGTTGGCTGGCAGTCCTCAAGCGTTACCGGTGGACACGGGAATAGTTGAAAAGACGTTCCGGTTTCAACTGTCGGGAACGCAAAATATAGCGGCAAATGTTTCACAAGAAGGACGTTCATTCTTATGATGATCAAATCGTTTATCATGCAGGTGGCGTTGATCGCCGGCTTGCTTGTGCCAGTGCACATGGCGTTTGCCACCCCCACCCCAATCCACCCTGACCTTTCAATTATTACCGCGATCTTGGTTGACCTCTCCGCGAACGACCTGGACGGAAACTCCAGTCGCAGCGCAACGGCGAGTCTCACGGCGAGTGGTGCGACCACTTCGGCAACGGTGGCGGGTGCGGCGGCAACGGGCTTTCCACTCACCGGCACCTTGGCAGCGCTTGGGGATGGGGCGTCGATCCTTGTGTCCACCTCCGGTAGCGATCTTGATGCGCTGTCCTCGTTGACGCTCCACTTCCTCCTCGAGATCAGGAACCTGTCCACCGACAAGCTCTTTGAGATCGCCTTTGCCGTCGGTTTTGGTCTTGAGGCCGCTGCCCAAGGCGGCGACGCGCTCGCGCAGGCTTCTTTGGGCCTCACCGGCCCGGACGCGAACCCGCTCATCGACCGGTTCGCGGGTGCGGATTCCATCTACGGTCCTCCAGCAGACGGCGTCACTGAGAGCACCAGCTTTCTGATCAGGATTGATCCCGGGCAGACCCTGACCCTGACCGGCGCCCTCGACGTCTATGGCGCGGTGAATTTTAACGGGTCGGCTGTCGCCACTGACAGCTACGGCGCCGTGGCGAACGCCGACATCAGGATCGTCGAGGTTGGCTCCCGCGCCATCCCCATACCAGCCCCCATTGCCCTGTTTGCTGTAGCCCCATTGCTTGCCGCATTTCGCCGCGGGATTCGGCAAACAGGCCAGTAAAGCGAGCACAGGGCGCACCTGAAAGAGGCGCGCCCTTTACATCTTCACGCCATTGAGAGGCTCCCGTTATGACTCGCTTGCGCTCCGGTCTTGCTGCCCTGTTAGGTCTTCTGATCCTCGGCATTTCGGGTCCTCTCTGGGCACCACCAGACGGCGCAGTTCAGGCCGGTCGCGCGACGCTCGTAGGCCGTTCCTTCTATGGCAGCACGGACATCGACATGGTGTACCGCATCGCCGCGGCCAACCACGCCGGGGCCCCGGTGTCCAACCTTGCAGCCAGCGTCACCAGCACGTCCCCGAACACCCGGATTCTGGACGGGGGACTGGGCTATCCGAATCGCGAGATCGCCGACGGCGAGACCGTCGATAGCGTCGATACCATCCGCATTCGCCAAAAGCGCAGCGTACCCTTCGTCCTCTCGGCCATCGCCGTCCAGTTCAGCTACGACCTCGTCACGAGCAATGCGCCGCCCGCCGCGCGTGCTGGGGATGATCAGACGCTCCCGGTGGGGGCCACCGCCACGCTGGATGGCAGCGCCTCGACGGATCCGGATGGCGACGCCTTGACCTACGCCTGGTCACTGGATGAAAAACCCGCTCAGAGCGCTGCCGCGCTGTCGAATGCGACCCGCTTCGATCCGACCCTGCCCATCGATAAACCAGGAAGCTACCTGCTGAGCCTGATGGTCAATGACGGCCAACTCAACAGCGCCCCGGACCAGGTGCGCATTGATACTGTCAACAGCGCGCCGGTCGCGGCGGCAGGCCCCGATGCGAGCGCCTTCATCAACGAGACCGTGCTGCTCGACGGCAGTGCGTCGTCCGACGTGGACGGAGACCAGTTGAGATTCAACTGGAGTTTGATCGAGCGCCCCCCGCAGAGCAATGCGCTACTCCAAAGTGCCGACACCGACCACCCCAGTTTCACCCTCGACCGCGCCGGCAATTACATCGCCGAACTCGTCGTTAACGACGGAGTCCTCGACAGTGCCCCGGACCAGGTCGTCATCAGCACCGAGAACAGTCGACCCATCGCCGATGCGGGCGCCGATCAAGCCGCCACCCTGGGGCAGCCGGTCGCCCTGGACGGCAGTGCCTCCTCCGATCCGGACCTTGACCCCCTGGGTTATGCCTGGTCCTTCACCACGCGACCGGCCGGCAGCACGATCGCCATCATTGACAGCACCCTGGCAGCGGCAAGCTTCGTGCCCGACGCCGTTGGGGACTACATTGCCCAACTGATCGTCAGGGACGCTGCACTCGACAGCGTGGCCGATACGGCCATCGTCACCGTGACCGCCGGCGTACCGACCAATCAACGGCCAGTGGTCAACGCCGGTGCCGATCAAACAATCACCCTGCCGGCCGTGGCCACCCTCGCCGGCACGGCCACCGACGACGGGAAGCCGAATCCGCCCGCGCACCTGACGACGACCTGGAGCCTGGTCTCCGGTCCCCCGTCGGGCGTCGTCTTCGGCAGCCCCACGACCCTCAGCACCAGCGCGACCTTCACCGCCCCCGGCGTCTACCAACTGCGCCTCACCGCCAGCGATAGCTTGCTCAGTCAAAGCAGCGACCTGCAGGTGACGGTCAGTGACGGGGCGCCGGTGCTCCAGGCAATCGCGGATCGGACCGTCGCGCTGGGCACCCGCTATCAGCAATTACTGGTGGCGAGCGACGCCAATGTCGGCGACACGCTGAGCTACGCGCTGCCAACGGCGCCGACCGGCGCGGCACTGAGTCCATCACCGCTGATCGACTGGACCCCGACCGCGGCACAGTTGGGACCCAACACTTTCACCGCCACCGTCGCCGACACCGCCGGCCACACGGCCACGACCACCTTTCACGTCACGGTCGAACACACCAATCACCCCCCCCAACTGGCGCCCCAGCCTAACGTGATCCTGCCGGTCGGCACCGCGTTCAGCCGCACCCTGCAGGCCACCGACCCGGATGCGGGCGACACGCTGACCTTCGCGCTGGTGTCGGGTCCGGCGGGGATGACGCTGACCGGCAACGCGCTGACCTGGCCGACCGCCGGAATCGCCCCCGGCGACGCGGCCGTCACGGTCAGCGTGACCGACGCGGGCGGACTCACCGACAGCAAGGCGTTCACCATCACCCTGACCCCGGCGGCGCCGGGGCCGGTGGCGGAGGATGATAGTTACACGGCCCGTCTGGACGAGACGCTGACCATTCCGGCCCCTGGCGTGCTGGGTAACGACACCGCCTACAGCGGCCACCCGCTGTTCGCCATCAAGCTGACCGACCCCGACAAGGGCATCCTCAACGCCTTGAATGCCGATGGCGGCTTCAGCTACACCGCGCCCGCCACGCTGCCGCCCGTCACCGGGCTCAATCCCGTCGTGAGCTGGCGTAAGTTTGCGAACAACGATGAATTCGCGCAGGCAGCCGACTTCAACCACGACGGCGTGGTTGACCATGTGTCGTCCGCCTTAGGCGATTTCCGCGCCTGGCGCGATAGCGACGGCGCGCAGTTGTGGCAATGGGACCGATCGATCAAGACTCACGCAGACGTTTCGGGTTGCGGTACCGCGTGGGACGAGTTCGCACTGGGTGATGTTACCGGCGGGGGAGACATCTACCTGTTCTCTACGATCAATTGCGACCAGCCCGCCACCGGCTACCCGGACCGCTATTTCGCCGTCAACGCTTCGCAAATACTGACTGGGGGCAAAGTCGCCACGCAGTGGAAGAGTCCGCGTTTGTCGCAGCCGCATCCCGGCGCCTATGCCACCGCCACCTCGACGACGCTGCCAAACCCGCCGATCACGCCGGGCTTCGCGGCATCAGCGAGGGGATCGGTGCCGACGCTGGCAAAGCTCACGGCGGGCGGATCGACCAAGCTGATAACCCGGTTCCTGGCGAGGAGCGACTATGGTGTTTACTACGACACGCCCAACTCCAACCACCAAGCGTGGGCTGGCTGCCGCACGGTAACAGGCCTGCCTGCGGATGAAGGCCGCGCCTGCAAAGCAACCTATGTGATCGACGCCGCCACCGGCGCCATCGACCAGGTGCTCACGGCGCCGAATACCGCCAATCAGGCGTACACCTACAACAATACGCCGACCTCGCAGAACATTCCGATCGTGGCCGACCTCGACGGTGACGGTCAGGTCGAAATCATCTCGGGCGGCGATGTCTGGAAGCTGGATGGCGGGGTATGGACGCTCGCCTGGCAGGCGCAATTCGCTTCCGTGACGTCGGGCGTGAAACTCGGGTTTGAGCCCACATCGGTCGCGGTGGCCGATCTTGACGGCGACGGCAAGGCCGAGGTCATCATCCACATCATTGGTTACGACAACGGCCCGCAAAAGAACGCGGGCGGCATCCACATTTTCAATCACGACGGCACCTTGCGCCGCACCATTCCGATTCCCTTCACCTGGATCAACGGCCTGCTCAGCGTGGCCGATGTTGACGGCGACGGTGCGCCGGAGGTGCTGCTTGCCGGTGACAGTTTTGTCTATGCCTATCGGCAGGATGGGTCATTGCTCTGGGCCAAGCTGCTGCCCGACATCACCAGCGATGTCGTGCCCCCCATCGCGCCGATCGGCGGTGTGCCGCGTACCACCGATTCGCCGCTCTATGTCTATGACCTGAATCTGGACGGCGTGCCCGAAGTCATCCTCCAGGGCACCCGCCGCCTCTTCATCCTCAACGGGCGTACTGGCGCCGACCTGTGGAGCATCGATACGGAAAGCGAAAGATATTACATGCACGGCAATCCAATCCTGGTCGATGCCGACGACGACGGCCACATTGATATCCTTGCGCATGTCCCCACCCACGGATGCGCTAATTGCAAGGGCAGCGCGATGCGCATCAGCGGGGGTGACCACAACTGGGCGCCCGGGCCGAAGGTACAGAACCAGCTCAATTTCCGCCCCAAGGCCACCGACGATACCGCGCAAATCCTGTACGACGCCTCGGTAACCCGGGACTTCCGCCAGCAACTCCAACAAGGCACGGTCACCGATCCGCGCCTCGCGCAGACCGCGGCGTTCACGTACAAGGCCAACGATGGCGCGGCGGATTCGGCGCCCGCGACGGTGGCTATTGACATCCAGCCGGCGAACAGCCCGCCGGTGATCACCTCGATTCCGCCCACCGCGCTGTTCGAAGTCAGCACCGGTTTCACGACGATCTACAGCATCACTGCCGTGGACCCGGACGTGGGTGATGCCGTGCATTACGAGTTGGTCTCCAGTAATTTCGACACGACCTACTCTCCGGGCCCAAAAGTCAATGCGGTCACCGGTGATGTTGACCTCTACAGTTGTGTGGGGTGCGGCGCTCGGCGAATTGTGATAAACGTTGCTGCAGTCGATACACAGGGCGCGCGCACCGAGCAGTCGTTCATCATCGATCTCTCCCGTATAGCGGTCGCCGTTCCGAACGTGATAGGCCAATTGCTGCCTGCGGCCAGCACCGCGATCGAGGCCGCCAGCCTCAAGCCGCTGGTGGTGACCGAACTCTTTGGGCCGCAACCGGCCGGAACGGTGATCGGCCAGGACCCGCTGGCCGGCACCGCCAACGTCGGACGCAGCGCCACGGTGAGACTGACAGTCTCCAAAGGCCCGCAACCATTCACGATGCCCTTCGTCGTCGGCAACCAACTGGCGCCGACCAACGCCCTGCTCACCGGCGCGGGCTTGCGCGTCAACGTGACGACCGCGTTCTCGACCACGATCCCGGTCGGCGACATCATGGCCCAAGCGCCGGCGGCCGGCACCGAGTTGCTGCCAGGGAGCGCACCACCAGTCGCCCTGACGGTCTCGGCCGGCGGACCCTTGCCGGCCCCGATCGCCTCGCTCGTCCTGGAACCCGGCCCGGGCCCCTTGCTGCGCCTGGCGGGCGATGAAGTGCAGTACCAGGCGGTCGCCATCCTCACCGACGGCACCAGCGCGAACGTAACGCTGATCGCCGCCTGGTCATCCTCGGCCACCAGCACGGCGACGATCAGTCCCACCGGGATCGCCAAGGCGATCCAGGCCGGCGCGACGACCATCAGCGCCAGCCTCGACGGCCAGACGGGGCAGGGCACCCTGAACGTCGCCGCGCGCGCGCTCGGCGACAACACGCCGCCCACCGCCGCCATCACCTCACCGGCGGACGGCGGCGCCATCACCGGCCCCATGCCGATCATCGGCACCGCGAGCGACGCCCATTTCCTGCGCTATGAACTGGCCTACGCCCTGGCCGGTGAGGAGAACTACACCCTCATTGCCGAGGGCACCACGGCGGTGACCAACGGCACGCTGGGGACCTTTGATCCGACGGTCTTGCTCAATGGCCAGTATTCGTTGCGGCTCACCGTTTACGACCGTGCCGAAAACGTGATCACCGTCGAGCGCACGGTGGTGGTCGAAGGCCATCGCAAAATAGGCCTCTTTGAGCTGAGCTACACCGACCTCGCGCTGCCGTCAGCGGGGATTCCGGTGAGCGTGACCCGCACCTACGACAGCCGCGACAAGTCGTTGGGCGACTTCGGCGTCGGCTGGCGGCTCAGCGTGCAGACCCTGAAGCTCCAGACCAACCGGGTGCTGGGGACCGGCTGGCTACGAACCGTTTCGGGCCCAATGGTTTCCCTCTCGCCGACAGCGGAACATCGTATCAGTCTGACGCTCTCCGATGGAACGGTCGAGCAGTTCGACCTCCAGTTGACTCCCATGTCCAGTATCGGGGCCTTGAACTCCACCCGCGTTACCGCTCTCGTGCCTCGTGCAGGAACACTGGGCACGCTCGAATACCTTGGCGATCCGGACCTTTTGGTGATCGACGCCGGGGCGACGACGGTACTGGTTGACTACTTCACCCTCGATACCTTTGATCCGAAGCTGTTCCGCTATACCTCGATTGACGGGCAACAAATCGAGATTCACCGCCTGGAGGGCGTGAAGAAAGTCATCGATCGCAACGGCAACACGGTGACTTTCGGCTCCGAGGGCATCGTGCATAGCAGCGGGCGCAGCATCCGCTTCATCCGTGACGGCAAGGAACGCATCACGCAAATCATTGATCCGAAGGGTGTCGCCAACAGCTATGCCTATGACTCCGACGGAAACCTCTCTAGCCATATCAACGCCACTGGCGCAGCATCGTCCTACAAGTACGACCGGCACCACAACCTGATCGAAGTTGTTGATCCGAGCGGCCTGGGTGGTGTGCGCAGTGAGTTCGATGAACAGGGCAGGCTGACTGCCGTCATTGATGCAGCCGGTCAGCGCACCGCATTCACGCACATCCCCGGTGCCGTCGAAGAAGTAATCACTGATCGCCGTGGAAATCTGATGCGCCTGCACGCCGATGACGACGGCAACATTGTGCGACAAGAGGCTGCTGTCACGGTCGATGGCACGCTTGTCACGGCCATTACCTCCAAGACGTACGACGCCCAGGGCAACGAGACATCGGTCATCGATCCCGATGGAAAGCGCTCGGGTGGCTCGTACGACGGCCCGCTGCCACTCACGCAAGTGATAGATCCAGCGGGTCTCAATCTGACCACCAGCTTTGTCTACAACGCCAAGCGCGACCCAACACGGCTCACCGATGCATCGGGCCAGAACTATGACTTTAACTACGATGCTGCCGGCAATCTGACCGGGGCGACCAACCCGCTCAATGGAACCACAACCTCAACGCCCAACGCGCAGGGCCTGGCAAGCGAGCGAATTGATGCGCTGGGCAATCGCACCGCACTCAGTTACGACGCTTTCGGGCGCCTGATCCGCGAGGACGTGTTCGAAGGCGCCGCAACCCTGCTTAAGCGTACCGATCACGCCTACGACAGCAACGGCAACCGCATCCGCTCCACCTTGTTCCGGACCATCGACGGGACACTGACGCCGCTTGCTACCGACTACGGCTACGACGCCGCTAACCGGCTTGTCAGTGTTCGGGATCCTGCCGGTGGGACGGCGCGCATCGAATACGACGCCGCCGGGCGTGAGACGTCGCGCATCGACGCGCTTGGCCGCCGCACCACGATGGGTTACGACACCCTGGGACGGCTGCAGCGCACGACCTTTCCGGATGGCAGTTTCCAGACCCGCGGCTACGACGCGAATGGCAATATCGTGCAAGAAAGCGATCAGGCCGGACGCACGACCACTCATGCCTATGACGAACTAAACCGGCGTGTGCGAACCACCTCCGCGGACGGCAGTGTGAAACAATTGATTCTGACGCCCGGTGGCCAGATCGCGGCCTCGATCGACCCGCTAGGACAGCGCACCGACTTCAGCTACGACGCGGCGGGGCGTCTCATCGCATGGACCTTGCCCGCCGTGCTTGACGGCATCAGCGGTACATCGGTGCGGCCGGTCGTGACGCGAACGCTGAACGCCGCCGGCGCGCCGACGGCCGTCACCGATCCACTTGGCCGGATAACAACGTTCCAGTACGACACCACCGGACGGCTGGCGCAGATCACATTCCCCGACGGCATGACACAGCAACGCGGCTACGACGCGCTGGGCCGGCTGATCCACCTGGTCAACGAAGAGGGCCAGAGCACGGACATGAGCTACGACGCGCTCGGTCAATTAGTCGCTCAATCGGGGCTCGGCGGGCAGGCCAGCTACACGTATGACGAGGGTGGTAACCTGCTGACCCAGACTGACGCGCTGGGGCGGGTGACGCGCTTTCGCTATGACCGGCTCGGTCGCATGATTGAACGCCGCTACCCTGGTGGAGATACCGAGACTTACGCCTACAACGCTGTCGGCAATCTGGTGACGCGTACTGATGCGAATGGCCGCGTCACGACATTGGCCAGTGACGGAATGAACCGCCTCGTGCTGGTCTCGCCGGTTGGCGCTGCTCCTATCAGTTACGCGTACACGGCGGATGGACGCCGTGCCAGCGCAACCGACACCCGTGGCACCGCCCGCTATAGCTACGATGCACGCGGCCTGCTCGCGGCGGTCACCTTGCCCGACGGCGCAAGCCTCACTTATGGTTACGACGCCAACGGCAATGTCACCTCACTGGCCACGCCGGCAGCAACCATTGGCTATAGCTACGACGCCCTGAACCGGATGACCACCGTCACGGCGCCTGAGGGGACGACGACCGACGCGTTCGATCTTGGCGGCAATCGCGTGCGGCGTACGGCAGCCAATGGCATCCGCACCGACAAGACGTTTGACCTGCGCAATCGCCCAACGCTAATTGCGCACAAGAATGCTTCGGACGCCGTTCTCGCCTCATTCGCGAATACTTACTCTGGGGCGGGCAGGCGTTTACGCACGGTCGAGGCGAGTGGGGCCGCGGAGGATTTCGGCTATGACAGCATGGGGCGCCTGACCTCGCACACGCGCACCGGTGCCAACGCCTTTGCCCACACCTATGCCTACGACGCGCTTGGAAACCGCACACAACAGGTTCGTAACGGCGCGCCGACCATCTATTCCTACGATGTCAATGACCGGCTGCTGACCGAAGGCGGCAACAGTTATGCCTATGACGCCAACGGCAACCTGACTTCACGCAGCAACGGCGCAAGCACGACGCACTTTGGCTATGACGCGTTCAACCGCATGGTGACGGTCGCCTCACCAGCGGGAATGACACAGTACGAATATGACGCCGATGGCGGGCTGGTTTCCATCGACCGTACCTCGGGTGTGACGCGCCAGTTGGTCGCCCACCAGAACCCGTCCGGTCTGTCGCAGATCATTGAGGAGCGCGACGGCGCGAACGTGCTGACCGCCCGCTATACGGTGGCACGCGAAGCGCTCGCCGCGGCACGTGGTGGCGCAAGCGCTTTCTACCTGCGCGACGCTCTCGGAAGCGTACGCGGGCTGGCGAACGGCAGTGCAAACCTGACCGACAGCTACCAGTTCGATGGTTACGGCAACCAGACCTCGAGCACAGGCTCCACGATCAACCCCCTGCGCTTCGCTGGCGAACACCTCGACGCCGAATCCGGCTTCTACCAGTTGCGCGCCCGGCAACTCGACTCGACCGTTGGCCGCTTCACCACGCGCGATCCATTCTCGGGTCGGCAGACGCGGCCAAGCTCGCTGCACCGTTACCAATACGCCGATGGCGACCCGGTCAACAATACCGACCCCACCGGACAGTCAACGCTGGCCGAACAAATGGTCACCTTTGCTCTCAACAACTTTATGGAAGGCTTGAACCTGATCAAAAAAGGGCGGGCGATTTGCCAAGCATATGGGAAGGTGCGTCAAGCTCGTGTCGCCTCTGGCCTGCTGCACATCGCCACGGCCGGGCTCATGATGCAAGACTTGACTTTCAGCGAGACCTCGAATGGAAAAGTGGCGTGGGGCGGATCGGGTGGTCAGCAGCTTTTCAAGGCAGACTTTGGCGACCTTGGCTCGGCCGGAAGTCTCAAAACATTCGAGCTGAAAGCTGTCGGCGAGGGCGGTAAAGCCGGGCTCCAGATGGCGCTCGAACTGAAAGGTCGTCCGATCCCACTCGAAGTACAGGCAGTTGGCCCTCCATTGGAAGTGAAGTTCTCGGGTGGCATCACGGGCCTGAAAGAACCACTGGCTAAATTCGGCGGTTGTGGAGGGGAGACTGGCGAATTGTTGCTGGAGTCCAGCCTAAAGGTAGGCACCTCCGTGGGAAACGATGCCGCCGGCTCGGTCGTTCTGGCTGCCGGGGTTGCCGTAAGCCTTGATCTGAAAGCCGAACTGTTCAGCGGTGCGTTCTCGTACGGCTTTCCGCTAATCGCGGTCGAGACCGGGACAGGTGGGACGAAAGTTACTTGGATGGGCTTTTCTCTGGCTTTCGGCGGCGACTGATGTTGGCGCGAAACCGGGGATGGCGCGAAACCGGGGACCGCGAAACCGGGGACGCGAAACCGGGCGCGAAACCGGGGACGTACCACGATTAATTCGCTAGCCCACCAAGCGGGTAGGTCGGGTGAGCCCTCCTGGGCGTAACCCGACGGCAGGCGCGAAAGCTGTCGGGTTACGCTGCGCTAACCCGACCTACCCGCTTCTCACGCGCGCAAGCGCTGTTGATGTCGTCCACCGGGAGGGCGGCTTCGATGAGCTGCCGGGGGGCCTTGAGGTGCTGGCTCATGGGTCAGTCCTGGCAGTCGAGCAGTTGGATCAGCGCCTCGCGCACCGCCTTGGACTCGCTTGGGGCAAGCCGTCCCAGCCGGCCGCGGATCAGGAGGTCCAAGGGACGCACGCGCCGCACCGTGACCTTGCCGTCGGGGGCAAGGTCCCAGGCCAGAAGGTCGCCCGGACCGGCCCCGAGGGCCTTGCGTACCTCCTGGGGGATGGTGGTCTGGCCTTTGCTGGTGATCTTGGCGAGTGCAGTCATGGTTGAAACCTGTAAGTCAACAGTTGGCGCAAGTGATCGACTCGGAAGCCATCCGCGACCTCAAGCCGCCGCCTTCGCGACCAGCTCCAGCCGCACCTCGTCATAGGGCACATGCAGCTTTCCATTGGCGAGCTTGTCGACGAGTCCGCACAGGACCAAGACCTGGGCGTCGGTATGCACGCCTTTGACATCCCGCCCGATGCGCCGCGCCAGTTCGCGCACCCCCAGGGGGCCCGCCCCGGTCAGCACCTTGACGATGGCCCAGCGATTGGGGTTCAGGGTCGCCAGCAGGCGCTCTTCGCTGCGGAATGAATAGCGGCAGCCTTGCGGCTCGCCGCCAAAGGCCGCGTACAGACGCTCTTTGACCTGGTCCAGGTCCGCGACGTCGATGATGAGCGTGGTCATGGGTGCCTCCTCACAGACGGTCGACATCCGCCCAAAAGTCCTGAGCCAGCTGCCGCAGATCGGTGAACGGATAGGGGACCTCGCGGTCCCCCAGGTGTTTGTGGTCGCCCTTGCCGGCTTCGTTGTCGTAGCGCAGCACGCAGACGCCAGCGACGACCAACGCCAGACGGTACTTGAACCGATGCGTGCTGCCGGGCGGCGGCGCGGGAAGTTCCCATACCGACAGATCGACAAAGCGATCATCGGCGAGATCAAGGCGTTGTTTCTGAAGTAAGGTCGCTGGCATGTTGTTAGCGTAACAACACCCATTTATGGTGTCAATGGAACATGGGGCGCTGGCGCAGGTCAAACGGCGAACTTCGCGGTGCGCTACAACGCCACGGTGAAGCGCTACTACCAGCGCAAGCGGGCCATCCCGGGCCAACCCGTTCGCCGCGCGGTCCGCTCAGGCGATGTCGGCCATGACGATGCGGGGACAGTTGGCCGTTGCGACCCTCTACGGTGGAACTGCTGCGCTGGAACGTCTGGGGGGCCGGGTTGCCGAATCAGCCGCCGCTCGTGCGGCCTGCCGAACCCGGACCTTGACCAGGACCCGGCGGGGCGGCATCGTGACGGCATCGCTTTCCGCCGAGACCGACGATGTACCGCCGCAAGCTGCCCATTGGTATCCAGACCTTCGCGAAGATCCGCGAGGACGACTGTTACTACATCGACAAGACCGGCTTTATCCGGCAATTGATCGCGCAGGGCAGCCAGTATTTCCTCTCCCGCCCGCGGCGTTTCGGCAAGTCGCTGTTGCTCGACACCATCGCCGAGGTCTTCGCCGGCAACGAGGCGCTGTTCCGGGGCCTTGAGATCCATCCGCACTGGGACTGGTCGGTGCGTTTTCCGGTGATCCGGCTCAGCTTCGCCGAGGGCGTGCTGCACCGCCGCGCCGCACTCGACGCCAGGGACGGACCAACGATACCTTGACGAATACCACCCTCGCGGCGGCGAAGACCCCGGTGCTGATGGGGAGCGCGATGCGTAAGGCCACCGAGGCCCGAATTCGGCACCTGGCGGGACATTGGCGCTTCGCCGGCGCGAGCGGCTGTGGGCGACGCCTTCCGAACGTGAAAAGTGCCCGCGCCGGCACGCGACCGATCGGCGTTGCGGCAACCATCGACGCCCGTGCCGCGCCGTGGTAAAAGGCGTAAGCGCCGCCGGGGTGTCAGGCGCTCCCAACGTAACCGTTTTGCCTGCCCCACCCGAGCCCTCCCCCACTAAGGGGGTAGGGAGCAAGAGGATCAGCGGCTTGCGCTGTTGGCGCAAGCGGCGGACCGGGGCGCAACGCTTGGCTCCCGGCTGGTGTCGGCGTGGTGTCGGTGGGCGTTTTGGGGCCCGAGCAAGGTGGTGGCAACGGCGATGATGAAACCAAGAACAAGACTCAGGACCCAGGCCGATGAGGGCGCGTCATGAGTGATGACGGCGACCCGCGGCCGACCGCCGCGGTGCGGCCGGGGGCCCAGGTCCGCACCGGTGACGAACTGTTTGATCTGGTCGCCGGGGTCGCGGCGCGCTATCCGGCCCCGGGCGGTCGCCCGCCGGCGGATCAGGTCGGGCTCGCGCACTGGTCCGGGCTCCTGGTGCGGGTCGCTGACTGGTGTTTCCTGGCGCACTTGGACCAGATTGCCGCGGTGCTGGAGGTCCCGCCCGACCTGACCCCGGTGCCTGGAACCGGGAACCGGGTGCGCGGGATTGCCAACCACCAGGGCACCCTGTTGCCGATTCTCGACCTGGCCGCCCTGATCGGTGGCGGACCCGCGGCCAGGTGCGACACTGAGCGCGTCCTGGTCGTGCACCAGGACGGCCCCCCCTGCGGCCTGGCGGTGACCGCGGTGCTCGGCCTGCGCCACTGCGACCACGAGGCACGCCGGGCCCCGCCGCCTGGCGGCCCCGGGGTGCTGCGGCCCTTCATCGATGAGGCCTTCGACCTCGCCGGCGAGGTGGTGCCGGTGCTCGCCCTGGACCTCTTGTCGGCGGCCCCGCCGATGGGTCTTGGCTAAGTTCAACCGGACCTGGAGTCGGTACAAGATGGCGATACGAACCAAGACAGGTGCCGGGACGGCCGACGGCACCGCGCCTGCCGGCACTGCCGCGGCGGTGACGATCAGCCTCTGGCTGTGCCTGGCGCTCGGAGCTGGCCTGGCACTGACCAGCGTCGTCGTGACGCGGGACCTGGACGCGCGCATCCTGAGCCGGTCGCGGGCGGCGGCCGCCGCGCAGGTGGCCGGCCGGCAACTGGTGCAGTCCGCCGCGGCGGCGCTCCAGGGCGATGAAGGTGCCTTTGCCCAGTTGCGCGGCGAGCGGGATCAAGTGCAAGCGGAGCTGGACGGGCTCACCGGCGGGGCCCCGCTGCCGCCCGGCGCAACGCCGATGGCGGCGGCCCAAGACGCCTGGCTTTCCTATCGTGAGGCCGCGGACCGGCTACTGGCCGCGCAGGACGCGATTGTGGGGGTCCGTGCGGCACTCGCCGCGACGGCCCCCCTGCTGACCGAGCTCGCGGCGTCGATGGCGAAGTCCGCTGAGCTGATGGCCGCCGAGGGGGCGCCCGCGGGGCAGGTCCTGGAGGCGGGCTGGCAACTGGCGCGGGTCGCGACCATGAGGTCCGACTTTCGGTCACTGCTGGGCATCGACGGTGCGCCCCCTTCCGCCGGTGACCCCGGCACGGCGGCGCTCGCGACCTTTGGCGCGAGTCTCCAGACCCTGGTTGCCGAGGCCGGCGCCCGGGCCGAAGCGGCGGCCGGGCCGTCGCTTCAGGAGACGGCCCAACTGTTCGAGGCCGTGCGCCTGGCGGCGGACCCGGTAGCCAAGTTGGCCCCCCAGGCCCAGCCCGCGCTCATGGCCCTGGCGCCCATGCAGGCGGACGCGGAGCGGTTCGCCGCCGCCCTGGACCCACTGGTGGCGGCGGCGTGGCAGGACCCGCGTTCGACGCGCCTGGGCCCGCTGCCGGTCGGCCCCTGGTCGGCCCCGGCATTCGGCGCCCTGGCCCTGGTCAGTGCGCTCCTGCTCGTCCTGCTCGTCCTGCGCGCGCTCCGGCGCCGGGAGGGCATCGCCCGCCGCCGGGGCGAGCGGGACGCCGCGGCCGCCCTGGCCCTGCGTCAGGTACCGGACGGCCCGCGCGCTGACGGCATCGAAGACGGCCTCGATGACGGCCTTGATGACGGCTTCTATGATCGTCTTGAGCCCGGCTGCCCGACCGGCCCTGGGCGCGGGGCCGACGAGGATGGGGTGGAAGGCCAACGGCGGCTGTCCCACGGCATCGATGCGACTGCCGGTAAACTTGTGGCATCGGTCGCGCAGACGCGTGCCGATGCCTTGCACCTGCGCGAGGCGGCGGCCGTCCAGGCGGGGCAGATCGCGCTGCTCTGCGGTGCCGTCCAAACGCTCATTGCGGACTTGGATGCGCTCGGTGGCCAGGCCGCCGCGGCCGCCGCGGCCGCCGGGGCGGCGACGCACGCGACGGCCGTGGCCAGGCGCGGCATCCAACTGGGGCGCGAGGCCTTCGCCGGGATGGCCGCCGCCGGCGGCCGGTTCCAGGCGGGCAGCGAATGCGTCACCCGCTGCGGCGAGACCGCGCAGACGCTTGGTGCCCTGCTCGAACGGCTGGCCGACAGCGTCGACGAGGCCAACATCCTGGCCCTGAACGCGGCCATGCAGGCGGCCAGGGCGGGGAAGGCGGGGCACGACTGCGCGGTGTTCGCCGAGGAGGTGCTGCGCGTGGTCGGGGAGTCCGGCGACAGCACCGGGCAGGGCCAGGCCCTGGTGCGCTCCCTCCAGTCGGAGCTGCGGGCGGCCTGGTCGTCCTTGCAGACCGGCAGCGCCGCCGCGGCGCCGGTTGCCGACCTGCTGCCGCAGGCCGGAGAGGTCCTGGCCCAGATCGAGACCGCCGGCGTCGCCGGTGCCGATCTGGCCAGGGGTGTGGCCGACGCCATACAGCACCAGTCGCCGGCCCTCACCGACACACTCCAGGCGCTACGCGCCATCACCGCGCAGAACGCGCAGGGGATGCGCGGCCTGGTCGAGGCGCATGACGATTTGGTGACAGTCGCCGCCGAGTTGCAAGGCTTGGCCGCCGCGTCGCGGATGCCATGACGAACGGCGCGCGGACCGGCGGTCCGGGTGCCATCCCCGGGTCTGAATCAGGGCCCGATCCAAGGGTCTAAACCAAGGGAAATCATCCGATGGCAGAGAAAGTTGTCGGCGGCCTGAAATGGGTCAAAGGTGAGATCGCCATGACCCTGCGCCGGGTCAGGGGCCTGGTGGAAACCTATGGGCAGACCAGCGAGCCCAGTGCCTTGAGCGATGCGGTGGAGGCCTTGTTCGAGGTGCGCGGGGTCCTGCTCGCGCTGCAGCTCACGCTGCCCGCGCGCCTGGTCGACGAGATGCAGCGCCTGTGTGATGCCATGGCCGAGCGTCGGGTGCGCAGCCCCGGGGAGGCGGCCGAGGCCATGATGTTGGCCCTGATCCAACTGCCCAGCCATCTGGACCGGCTGGACGCCGGGGCCGAGGTCCTCCCCTTGAGCCTCTGGCCGACCATCAACGATCTGCGCGAATCCCGCGGCGCCCCGCCGTTGACTCCGGCTGAGTTGCTGGTCCCCGGCTCGGTGCTGGCGATGGAAGACGAGGACCTGCCGCCGGAGGCCTTGGAGGCACTGGCCGCGGCCTTGCGCAAGGTCCGACCGCATTTCCACCGCCACCTGGTCGACTGGTACCGCCCCAGCACCGCCGCCGAGGGCTTGATCAAGCTCAGTCGCCTGTTCCAACAGTTGCACCGCTTCATCAAGGACGGGATTCTGGCCGATCTGTTCCGCTTGGCCGAGGCCTATGCGGCTGGTCTGCAACGTGGCCAGGTGGCCGCCGATAGCGCCGCCCGGGCCCTGGTCGGGCGTCTGGACCGGGTCTTCAAGCCCCTCGTCACCCCCCCCCCGGCCTGGCCGGAGGCCGAAATCCGGGACCTGATCGATGAGTTTCTGACCGAGTTGGATCAAGCCGAGGTACAGCCGGTGTTGGTGGCCGAGATTCGCGCCCACTGCGCCCGGCCCGCGGTCGATCTCCCGATGTCGGAGGGGGCGCCCGAGGCCCTGGCTGGCTTGGCCGAGGCGATGCTGGGCGAGCTTGCGATCCTCAAGGAGTGCCTGGACCTCTTCGTGCGCGGTGAGCATGACGACCGCACCCCGCTTGCCGCGCTGCGCACCGGGATGCGCAATCTGGCGCGCGCACTCGAAGGCGCCGACACCGGTGACACGGCCGAGCGCCTGCGCTTCCTGGCGGGCGGTTTCGGTGACCTGGCAACCGCCGATGCGGCCACGGACGCGGTGCGTCTGCAACCCCTGACGGCGGAGCTGTTGGGGATCGAGGCGGTGCTCCAGGCGTATGCCGCGCAGCGTCCGCGGCCCGCGCACGGCGAGCGCGCCCCCGGCCTGGCGGCCATGCAGTTCGACGCGACGCCCGCGGCGCCCGCGCCACTGGCCGCGCCGGCGCCGGATGATCCCGCCGCGGGGGCGGCGTCCGCGCTCCGCGGGTACCCTGGCAGCGGGCGGGCCGGGGCGGGGATTGCGCCGGAGTTCCTGGACGTCTTTTTGGAGGATGCGCGGGCGGAACTCGACAGCATCGGCGAGCAATTCGTGCGCTGGGGCGCCAACCCGGGCGATGAGGTCGCCCTGGCCCAGTTGCGCCGCGGCTTTCATGCCATTAAAGGCAGCGGAAGACTGGTCGGTGCGGAGCGTGTCGCCGATTTGGCCCAGGTCGCGGAGGATATTCTCAACCGATTGATCGAGCACAGTCTGAGCCGCGATGCCGACCTCCTGGCCTACCTGGCGGAGGTGGTTGACCTGATGCCCGAGTTGGTGAATGCGGAGGTGCAGAACCGCCCCCTGGACACCGCCGGCCTGTTGCGCAGGGCCGCCGTCTGGGTCCAGTCCCCGCCCTCCGCGGCGGTCCCCTCGCCATTTTCGCCGTTCCCGCCATTGGCCGCGGTCGGGCCGGCCCCGGTGGACCCGGTAACGCCTCCCGCGGCCGAGGGGTTGCTGATCGAGTCCGCGGACCGCTGGTTCGAGGCCCAGCCCGGCCGGTCGGCGCCGACCGTGACGCCGCCGCGGGCCTGGCCTCCCGGCGCCAGGGCACTGGAGGACCACGGCAGTGCGGCGGTCGCGGACGATAGTGATAGCGTGAGTCGGTTTGCGGCCGACCCGGAGCTGATGGACCTGTTTCGCGGCGAGATGGTCCACTATCTCGATGATCTGCGCGCCTTCCTGGGGCGGGCCGCGGCCGGTCAGGCAGTGCCGGACGAGGCGACGGTGCGCGCACTGCATACCCTCAACGGCAGCGCCGGCATGGCAGGCATCGACTCCATCGCCCAGGTGGCGCAGTCCCTGGAGCAGCGGTTGCGCCCGTTTCAGACCGCGGCCAGCCGGGTGCCGGCCGCGCTCTTGGACCTGATCGAGCGGGCCCTGGGCGCCATCGCTGCCCGCATCGCGGAGGTCCCGGCGGGGGGGGCGGGGGTCGCGGCCCTGGGTGCCGTGGCGGCGGCCCTTGCCGCCTTGCCGGAACTGGGGCCGGAGCCGGAGTCGGAGTCAGGGCCGGCGACCATCGGCGTAGCGGATTCAGGGTTCGCCGAGTGGTCGGCGCCTGTCCTTCCGGGTGGTACCCAGAACCGCGCGGCGGGAGCGGATTCCAGCGGCATCGACCTGGCACGGCGGGATTCGGATCTAGAGGACTTTTTGACTTGGCCATCTGAGCCTGGGCCAGGACTGGAGCCGGACGCGCAAGGCGAGGCGCAGTCTGCGGAAGATCTCTTCGCTGACCCCTTTGGCGACCCCTTTGCGGAGCCGGGCACAGTCGTCTCCGCGGACAGCCTGCCGGACTTGCTCCCAGTGGCGGTCCCGCCGCCGCCCGCCCAGGTGTCCTCGCTCCCGCTTGCCCCGCGGCCGGCGGACGAGGACTCCGCCACGGGTGCGGACGCCTTGGCCGCCGAGCTGGCACAGGCCTTGAGTCTGCTGGACGGAGAACTGGCGTCCGACGAGCGGCGCGGGCGGGCGGGGGACGACGCGGTGCCGTCCGCCCGGCCGGCGGTCGTACCGGCGGTCGCGTCGAGCGACGCCCGCGACTGGGAACTGGTGCCGCTGGATTTGCCGCAATGGCTGGCGGCGGGGGAGGGGATCGATCAGGAGACGCCGCGCCTCTCCGTCGGCGTGCCCGAGTCATTTGCGCTGGTCGAGTCCGCTGACGCATGGGAGCCGCTGGCCGCACTGCCCGCGCCGCCCGCGGCGGCATCCGGGGACGAGCCGGCCGCCGACACCGATGGCGGCGTCGCGGGCGCACCCAGCGTTGGGGCCGCCCCGTGCGAGGAACCGGCGTCGGCCTTCACGGAGGTCCTTGCGCCTGCGGCGGTCGACCCGCCAGTGTCCGCGCCATGCCAGTCCCCGGAACTGTCTCCCGAGCTGCCGGCGCAAGCCGTGCATGACGGGCTGCCGTGCCTGGAGCCGCCCCTGCTGTCCGCTCTCCTGGTGGGCGTCGCGGGCCAGGTCTACGCGGTTCCCCAGGCCGGCGTCGCGGGTGTGGCGCGTATCCCCCGGGACGATTTGGCCGCTATCTACGCCGGCCAGGGGCGGGACTTTTCCGCGTCGGATGGCCGGTACCGGGTCGCCCATTTGGGCCGTTTGCTCGATCCCACGACGGCGCCGGACCTGGATCAACGCCGGTGGCTGCCGCTCTTGCTCATGCGCGCGGGTGCCCCGCGCCTGGCCCTGCAGGTGGACCAAGTGATCGGTAGCACGCACATCACGGTCACGCCGCTGGGACCAGGACTCGCCGCGGTGCGCTGGCTCGTCGGCGGGACCATTCTGGCGGACGGGCGGGTCGCCTTGATCCTTGATGCCCAGGCCCTGGTGCAGGCCGCGGACGGCCAAGACGAGGGGCCCGGCACAGACGGCACGGCGGCCGCCGCTCCCCGGAACCAAGAGGAGCCGGGGCCGCTCGCCCCGGCCTTGGCCAAGTGAACAGGGTGGAGCGGGGGCTGCCCGTCCTGTTGCTCCCGACGGTGTCCGCGGCTGGCCCGTGGAACCTGATGGTGCCGGTCGCGGCCGTGGAACAGATCCTGCGCGCCGCGTCCTTGGAGCCCCCAACGCCGGGAGCCCCGGACTGGCTTGCGGGCCTGCTGCCCTGGCGTGGGCTGCGGGTGCCGGTGGTGTGCCTGGGTCAGGAGGGTGCCGATCCCGCCGCGGGTCGCCCGGGGTGCCCTTACGTCGTACTGTGTCGGGCGCCGACGGGCGCGCCCGTCCTGCCGTATTTTGCCCTCGCGAGTCCGACCCTGCCGCGTCTGGAGTGGGTCACGCAGCGCACCCTCAGTCCTGATCCGGCCGCGGTTGAGGCCCCCGGCCGCCCCTTCAGCGTGGTCGCGCTACGTCATCAGGGCCAACCGGCGGTGCTGCTGGACCCGGACGCGCTGCAGCGTGCCTTGCTGGCCGCGTCGGGACTGTGCTGAGCGGGTGGGCGCGCGGCGGCCCGCCGCGTCAGTCCCGCGCGGCGCCGGCCGCGTGCGACTTGGCGTGCAGGGCGTAGAGCACGTCCTCGTCGGCGATGTGGTCGACCAGCCAGTCCTGCGTGAGGTCGAGTGCCCGCTCGGCCAGATCGGGGCTGGGCCCGAAGGTCGCCAGGTCTTCCGCCAGGGCGTCCAGCCGGGCAAAGAAGGCGGCGTGGAGCGCCTGGTGGGCCGCGAGCGCCGGGTACTCATGGTCGCGCATGAACACCTCTTCCGTCTGGAAGTGGCTGTCGGCATACGCGCGCATGAAGGCGATCGCCTCCGCGACCCCCTGGTTGGCCTCGCGGTCCAGGATCTGTTCGTAAAGGCGGTGGGCGGCGGCGAAGAATCCCTGGTGTTGTTCATCGATCGTCGGGATGCCGACGGAGTAGACCTCTGACCAGTTGCGCAGCATGGGTCACCTGTGTGTTTTGTGAATGGGGACGGGCCGTTTAGGCGCGGTTCATCAATAAGTTAAACGAGTCGCTGAGGGGCTGCTCTCGGCTTCGTTGTCGTTGTCGTAATCGGAAAAGCGATGCACTTTGGGGTGCGGGAGAATCCGTGCCGCTACGATAATCTCGACAACGACAACGACAACGACAACGACAACGACAACGGTCGCGTTCGTGCTTGACTTGCGCTTGCCTCGCTCCTAAGCGACCGCGGCGAGCGCCCCGCTGCGCTCCAGCAGGAGTTGCACCAGGAGCGCGACGGGCCGCCCGGTGCCGCCCTTTTCCTTGCCGTTGAGCCAGGCGGTGCCGGCGATGTCCAGGTGTGCCCAGGGGTATTTCTTGGTGTAGCGCCAGAGGAAACAGGCGGCGGTGACGGCCCCGCCCTCGCGCCCGCCGACATTGGCCATATCCGCGAAGTTGCTGTCGAGTTGCGTCTGGTAGTCCTCCCACAGGGGCAGGCGCCAGACCCGGTCCCAGGCGGCGTCGCCGGCCGCCTGCAGCTCCTGGGCGAGCCGGTCGTCGGGGGTGAAGAGCCCGGAGGGGTGCTTGCCCAGGGCGACCACGCAGGCGCCGGTGAGGGTGGCCAGGTCGATCACGAGCGCCGGGTCGAAGCGCTCGCAATAGGTGAGTGCATCGCACAGGATGAGCCGGCCCTCGGCGTCCGTGTTGAGGATCTCGATGGTCTGGCCGGACAGGCTCTTCACGATGTCGCCGGGCTTGTTGGCGGCTCCGTCCGGGAGGTTTTCGGAGGCCGGCACCACGCCGATCAGGTGGATCGGCAGTTCGAGTTCACAGGCCGCCTGGACGGCGCCCAACACGCCGGCCCCGCCGCACATGTCGTACTTCATCTCGTCCATCTCGGCGGCCGGTTTGATCGAGATACCGCCGGCGTCGAAGGTGAGCCCCTTGCCCACCAGCACCACCGGGCGCAGTCCCGCGGGGCCGCCCTGGTAGCGCAAGACGATCAGTTTGGCCGGTTGGCGGCTGCCCCGGGCGACCGACAGCAGGGCGCCCATGCCCAATTCCTCCATCTGGGCCTCCTCCAGGACCTCGACCTCGAGCCGGTCGAAGCGGGCCGCCAGTTCGCGGGCCTGATCGGCGAGATAGGAGGGGGTGCAGAGGTTGCCGGGGAGGTTGCCCAGTTCCCGGGCCAGGTTCACGCCCTCGCCGATGGCGGCGCCGTGCAGCCGCGCCTGCTCGGCGGCGTCCAGGTCCTGCTTCCTGGCGACCCACAGGGTCAGGGTCCGCAGCGGGGTCTTGGGGGCCTGCTTGTCGTCCTTGGTCTGGCTGTAGCGGTAGACCCGCTCGGCGGTGGTGGTGACGGCATCACGCACCGCAAGATACGGGCTCAAGCCCTCCGGGGCCGCCTCCGCCAGGGTGGACAGGGCCTCGCCGGCATGGGTGCGCTGGAGCAGGTCGATGGAGGCGGCCAGCGCCTGGCGGTAGTTGGTGCGCGTGGCCTCCTTGCGCTTGCCGCAACCGACCAGGAGCACCCGCTCCGCCGCGACCCCGGGCAGGTCATAGAGCATCAGGGTGCGGCCGGTCTCGCCGTCCAGGTCGCCCTTCTTCAGCAGTTCCGTCAGCCGGCCGCCGCTCGCCTTGTCGAGCGCCTCGCCGGCGGGGGTGAGTTTGCGCTTCTCGAAGACGCCCAGGACCAGGCACGGGGTCTTGTGCCTGGAGAGGTCGCCGGTCTTGATCTTGAACTCCATCGGGGGGTACCTCGGGGGGCGGTTCTTTGGTGAGTCATTCGGGGTTACGATGTGAGGACGCATGAGTCTACCGGATTGCGTGCCGGACCCGAAGCCTGCAAATGCCCGGGGCGTCGGGCACCGGGGGGCGCCGCGCATCAGTCAGGTGCCAGGCACCGCACTCGCGTGCGAACAAGTCCTCTTTTTTGGATCAAGAATCAGTGGGTGAGAAGTTGCCAGGAGACCGGCCATGGGACTGAGAATTCTTGACCGCTATCTGGCGTGGGCGGTCATCGCGGGCACCCTCCTGACCCTGGGCGTGCTCCTGCCGCTCTTGGGGTTTTTTGTTCTCGCCAACGAGTTGGAGCAGGTGGGGGTGGCCGGCTACCGCCTCCAGGAGGCCCTGCTGTTCATGGTCCTGAGCCTGCCCCGCTACGCCTATCAGGTGTTCCCGATTGCCACCCTGATCGGTGCCCTGCTCGGGCTGGGCGCGCTCGCCAACCGTTCGGAGCTGGTGGCCATGCGCGCCGCGGGGGTTTCGGTGGGCCGGATCGCGGGGGCCGGGCTGCTGGGCGGGGTGCTTCTGGCCGCCGGCGCCATGCTGATCGGCGAGGTGGTCGCCCCCGTGGCGGAACAGCGCGGGATCGAGATCAAGCGCGCTGCCCTCTCCGGGGCGGTGACCCAGCAGACGGAGTCCGGCTTCTGGGCGATCGACCAGGGGACCTATATCAACATCCGCGAGATCCTCTCCGGTACCAGCCTGCGGGACATCTTCATTTACCAGGCGGACAACGCCGCGGGGACCCTGATCGCGACCCACGCGCAGGGGGCGCGCTATCAGGACCATCAATGGGTCCTGGAGGGTCTCTCCCGCAGCCGGGTGAGTATGGACGGGGTGCAGGTGGAGCGCCTCCCCAATGCCGTTTGGAGTTCCCTGCTCAATCCCGGCATCCTGGAGGTGGTGGTGGTCGACCCGCGCATCCTGCCGGTCTGGGGCCTGTGGAAATACATCCGCTTCATGACGGTCAATGCGCAGGATGCGAGCAACTATCAGGTGATCTTCTGGGGTCGGGTGCTCTACCCCCTGCTCACCCTGTCCATGGTATTGGTCGCGATCCCGGTCCTGCTCGGCTCGGCGCGCAGCCGCGGGACCGGTGTGCGCGCCTTCTTCGCGGTCTTGGTCGGTATCCTCTATTATCTGGTGAGCAAGACGTTTTCCTATCTGGCGCTCCTCTACGGCTTAAGTCCGCTCGCGGCCGCCCTGGCCCCGCCGGTGCTCTTCATCGGCGTGGCCGTGCTGTTGTTGCGGCGGGTGGGGTGAGGGGAGCGGGTGTCTCCCGCTGCCGGGCGGATTGCCGAAGTCGATAACAAGCGTTGTCGTTGCGGTTGTCGTTGTCGGCCCGAAACCAATGTCGGTGCTCGTCTTCGAGCGTGCCCGGCGTCCGCGGCGGCGTTGATGGCGCGCAGCAGTCGGGTCAGGGCCGCGTTGGCGCTGGCGGGCTCGATGAGGGGAAACAGGGTCTCGTGGACCTCCTGGAACTGCACCCGCTGGTCCGGGCCTGGCAGGCCGGGCAGCCGCAGAATCCAAGGCTGAAGCCTTGGACTCCAGGCGAGTCGGTGCCGCGGTGCACTAGCGCCCGCGCGGGACCACGATCAGGCGCGTGCGAGAGCGCCGATCGTGCCAGGCCAGATGCTCCCGGTCGAACAGGCACCACCAGAGCCCGAGCCCCACGGGCGCCAGGCTCAGCGCCGCCCAGGCGAGGCGGCGTAGCGCATCGCGGGCACTCAAGCGCCCGCCGTCGTCGCGTACCACGCGCAGGCGCCAGGCGCTCATCCCCAGGGTCTGGCCGCCGTGGGTCCAGAAATAGACGAAGAAGCCGACGATCACGGCGAGCAGATAGGCCTGGAACAGAGTCCGGTACATCCATTCCCCCTGGGGATAGGGGCGGGCGGCGAGCAGGTCGTAGGGGATGATGAGGAGGGCGGTGGCGAGCAGGAGCAGGGCGAACAGCAGGATGCCGTCATACAGCAGGGCGCCCAAGCGGCGCGGCAGGCGTGCGACCTGGGGGGCGGTCTGCGGGGGCTCAGCGTGCAGTAGCGCCGCCGGGGCCGCCGGTGACTGGGGTGGGTCGACCGACACCTTTACATCAACCGACACCCTGACCTCGGTCGGGGTACTCTGGGTGTTCTGGTCCGTGGGCAGTGCCATGCGGAACTCCTTTGTAACGATGGGGGGCTGACAGCCAGCGGGGGTGCCGGTTGCCCGGCGCAATGAAACCGGGCGGATTGTCCCCGCCCGGGCGGCTTGGCGCCAGGGCACGCGCAGCGTAATCTGAAAGTCTTTCGACCGGGAGCGCCGCTCACCGCAAGCCTGCGGTCCGGTCTGCGCGTGCGGGCGGCGCTGCCGCCGGAGTGTCAGATTTGTATCATATCCCCGTAAAACCCATCATCTTTCGCCTGCTGCGGCGGGTCCCGATGCCGCTCATTGCGATGGTGATCGGGCTCGCGGCGGGGCTCGCCGTGTGGGTGGTGCTGGACCAGATCCAGTCGCGGCAGGTCAATCGGATCTTCGATCAGGAACTCAGGGACCAACTCGACCTCCAGGCGCGCGAGAGTCTGATCCGCTTCGACCGCTACCTGGCGAGCTACGGGATGACGACCCGGCTCCTCGCCAACCACCGGCGCCTGGCCGAGTATCTGGAGCCCCTGTTCTGGTCCAAGGAGGGGGCCGCGGCGCCCCTGGTCTATCAGGAGTTCCGGCCCTATTGGCTGCCGGATTTCTTCGCGCGCGATGCCCTGCGCCCGCCCAGCCAGGTGCTGCTGACCGATCCGCAGGGGCGGGTCCGGGAACTCTACCAGGCCGGTACCCTGCCGCTGCCGGTGGAACTCGCCACCCGGGTGCCGGCCCAGTTCCTGGACCCCGCGTCGGTGCGGACCGTGCCGGTCAAGCTGGGGGAGGGGCTGTACCTGCTGGCCAGCGACGCGGTGGAGGATTCGGCCGGTTATCCCATGGGCTTTCTGGTCGTCCTGGTCCCCATCGACGAGGCCTTCCTGGCCGCCTCCCAGCGCGGCATGGACCCGAGCCGGGCGGCGGTCGCCCTGGTGGAGGGTGACGATCAGCGCATCCTGGCGAGCGCGGACTCGGCCAACCTGGTCCCCGGGAGCACCCCGAACCAGTGGGGCGATCGCTATCTGATGACCTCCCAGTCCCTGCCCCAATACGAGGGGGCGGACGACAACCTGCTGTTCGCGACCTTCGTCACCCAGGGCAATGTGGAGCGGATGTCGCGGCATGTGCGCATCTTCGAGCACCGTCAGCGTCTGTTCGCGGCCGTGGTCTTCATCCTGGTCTTCACCTGGGTCATTTATCTGGTTTCGGCGCGGCTCAACCGGGTCTTGAAGCGCATGACGCGCTTCTCCCAGCGCGCCCTGGGCATCCCGGAGCCGGGTTTCCATCGCGAGGGCAATCAGTTGCTGCTCCTGGAGGAATGGATCGCCCATTTCACCCAACTGGTGCTCAAGGCGCGCGAGGAGATGAACCGCCGCCACCAGGCGGAGATGCGCGAGAGCGAGGCGCTGAAGGCGGCCGTGATGGAGGCGGCGCTCGACTCCATCGTCACCCTTGACCACCATGGCCGCATCATCGAGGTGAACCCGGCCGCGGGGCGGATCTTCGGCATCGCGCGGCAGGCGGTCATCGGCGCCGCCTTCGGTGAGCGTCTGCTGCCCGAGGTGGCGCGCACCGCCTTCCGGCGCCTGCTCGACCGCTCCCGCCACGACGGGCTGGAGCCCGCTGGTCGCGGTGAGCTGGTCGCGCTGCGCGGCGATGGTTCCGAGTTCCCGGTGGAGATCTCCATCGTCCCCATCGATCTGGAGTCCGAGCGCTTCTACACCCTGTATATCCATGACATCACGCAGCGCAAACAGGCCGAGCGGGAGATCAAGAGCCTGGCACGCCTGGCGAGCGAAAGCCCCAACCCGATCCTGCGGGTCAGCGCCGCCGGTCAGATCGCCTATGCCAACAACGCGAGCCGTTCCCTGCTGCTCGCCTGGGGTACCGAGCAGGGCGGGGCCCTGCCGGCGGAGTGGGCGGCCGAGGTGGCCGAGGCGCTCGGCAAGGGCGAGCCGCGCGAGCGCGAGACGCCCCTGGGGTCCCAGGTCTACGCCCTGCTCTTCGCCCCCTTCCGGGATTTGGGCTATGTCAATATCTATGCGCGCGACATCACCGCGGTGCGGCGTGCCGAGCAGGCGTCGCGCAAGCACCAGGCGGAGCTGGTGCATGTGAGTCGCCTGAGTACCATGGGCGAGGTGGCGACCGGCATGGCCCACGAGTTGAACCAGCCGCTCTCCGCCATCGTCAATTACGCCAACGGCTGCACCAGGCGCATCCAGGGCGGCCAGGGAACGCCCGACGATTTGCTGGGGGCCCTGTCGCAGATCGCGAGCCAGGCCAAGCGCGCCAGTGAGATCATCCGCCGCCTGCGCGCCCTGGTCGGCAAGCAGCCGCCAATCCGGGCCGACGTGGATCTGAATCACCTGGTGCGCGAGGTCTGCTCCTTCGTCGAGTTCGAGACCGGCAAGCTCAGTATCCAGATCGAATTGGACCTGGCCGCGGAGCCCATCCCCGTGCATGTGGACCTGGTGCAGATCGAGCAGGTGCTGCTCAATCTGGTCCGCAATGCCCTGGATGCGCTGGAGGAGTCGCCGGAGTCCGAGCGCCGGTTCCTCATCCATACCGGCGTGCAGGGGGCCGAGGCCGTGGTCGCCGTGCGCGACAGCGGTCCGGGGGTGGAGCCCGAGCGTCTCAAGCGCCTGTTCGACCCCTTCTTCACCACCAAGGAGGGGGGCATGGGGATGGGGCTGCCGATCAGTCAGACTATCCTGGAGAATCACGACGGGCGCATCTGGGCCGAGTCCGAACCCGGCCAGGGCACCATCTTTCACGTCACGCTGCCGCTCGCGCAGTCCGCCGCCGATGCCGACCCCGAGCCGCCAGCACGCACCGCCTCAGGAATCAGCCGATGACCACCGCCTCCACCGTTTTCGTCGTCGATGACGATCAGGCCATGCGTACCTCACTGCAATGGCTGATCGAATCCACCGGCATGAGGGTCCTTACCTTCGAGTCCGCCGACGCCTTTCTGGCCGGCTACTACCCGGGGCGCGCCGGTTGTCTGTTGGTGGACGTGCGCATGCCCGGCATGAGCGGGTTGGAACTCCAGGCCTACCTGACCCGCGAGGGCTATCGGCTCCCCGTCATCATCATCACCGGCCACGGGGACGTGGCGATGGCGGTGAAGGCGATGAAGGCCGGTGCCATGGATTTCATCGAAAAGCCCTTCCACGACGAGGACCTGCTGCGCAGCATCCGCCGCGCCCTGGAATACGACCAGCGCCAGCGCGTCGGCCAGGCCGCCCGCGAGGAGCTCCAGGCGCGCCTGGCGGACCTGACCCCGCGCGAGCACGAGGTCATGGGCATGGTCACGGACGGCAAGTCCAATCGGGAGATCGCCGCCGCGCTCGGGGTGACGCCCAAGACCGTGGAGGCGCATCGCGCGCGGGTGATGGAGAAGATGCGGGCCGAGTCTTTGGCGGAATTGGTGCGGATGGCGCTGATCGCGGGGCGGGAGGAGGGGACATGAGCACCAGCCGTGATGTGATAGCTCGGTCGGAAGATTAGGGAAGCCTTTTGGCACCGTTGTCGTTGTCGTTGTCGTTGTCGTAATCGAGGTTATCGTACGGCCGCAGGATTCTGTCGCATCGCATGGCTCCGCCGTCCGAGCTTCGTAAGCATCGCAACGATCCGAATCGACATCCCGGATCGAAATTCGATAGACATCGAGTTGGTCATGACTAGATTGCAGCCCTTCTCCGATTACGACAACGACAACGACAACGACCACAACGACTGTGTTTGTGTGTAGCTCGTTCTGGACTCGTTACTAATGCAGATCCTTCAATCCGGACCCAGATGAGTAATGTGATATGCCCGTGCCCCCGACCGACCGCCGCCAGGTACTCGCCTGGTCCTTCTATGACTGGGCCAACTCGGCCTTTGCCACCGTGGTCATCGCCGGGTTCTTCCCGGTCTTCTTCAAACAGTTCTGGGCCGCGGACCTGGCGGTTACCGACAGCACCCGCTGGCTTGGCTATACCAGCAGCACCGCCAGCCTGATCCTCGTCTGCATGGCGCCGCTCCTGGGTGCGCTGGCCGATCAACTGGGGGCCAAGAAGCGCTTTCTGCTGACCTTCACCACGCTCGGTGTGGTCGGCACCGGCGGGCTATTCTGGCTCGCCGCCGGGCACTGGGTCGCCGCCCTGGCGCTCTATCTCTTTGGCCTGGTCGGCTTTCTCGCGAGCAATGTCTTTTATGACTCACTGATCACGGACGTCGCCGACCCCGGGGACTACGAGCGCGTCTCCTCCCTGGGCTATGCCCTGGGCTACCTGGGCGGTGGGCTGCTGTTCGCGCTCAATGTCGTCATGGTTCAGTTCCCCGGGTCCTTCGGCTTCGCCGACGCGGGGGCCGCGGTGCAGGCCGCCTTCCTGGGGGTCGCGCTCTGGTGGGCGCTTTTCACCCTGCCGCTCGCCTTCCTGGTCAAGGAGCCGCCGGGTCTGGGCGAACAGACTTTCGGCGGGGCCCTCCACGGCGCCTTCAGCGCCCTGGCCCAGACCTTCCGGCAGGTCCGCTCGCTGCGCAATACCTTCCTGTTCCTCGTCGCCTACTGGTTCTATATCGACGGGGTGGACACCATCATCTTCATGGCCGTGGATTTCGGGCTCTCGCTGAAGTTTCCGGCCGCAAGCCTGATGGTGGCACTCCTGATCACCCAGTTCGTCGGCTTTCCGGCCGCGCTCATCTTCGGGCGCCTGGGCAGTTGGTGGGGACCCAAACCCAGCATCCTGCTCGCCATCGGCGTCTATATGCTGGTGGTCGCCGCCGCCTCGCAGATGCAGCAGGTGTCGCACTTCTATGCGCTGGCGGTCGCCATCGGGCTGGTCCAGGGCGGCGTCCAGGCCCTCTCCCGCGCCCTCTTCGCCGGCCTGATCCCGGCCGGGCAGACTGCGGAGCTGTTCGGCTTCTACAACATGGTCGGCAAGTTCGGCGCCGTCCTCGGCCCCTTCCTGGTCGGCACCACGGCCTATCTCACCGGCGACCCGCGCCTGTCACTGCTGCCGATCCTGCTCCTGTTCCTGATCGGGGCGGTGCTGCTCACGCGGGTGGACGTGGCGGCGGGGCGGACGGCGGCGGCGGCTGGCTGACGGACTCTTTTACCTCTTGGGCCTTGGTGATCGGGCTAATGGCAGCAGCAAGACAGGTGGCAACAGAAGTGAAAAGCCTGATAATGTCAAGCCCGGGTTCGCCGCAGGGCGTCGCCATGAGGGTAAGTCGCCTTGGCGGCCTGCCGCGGCTGGCCCGAGCCAGAAGGAAAGTGCGAGCGACCTTTTGCTATCAGCAAACGCCGATCACCTACTGAAAAATTTTGGCAAGCTTGGCCCCTTGGCGTGACAACCGCGCTTTCCAGGTTCATCCCAGGTTCATCGGGTGCCGGCTTCCTCGCCCGGTCTTGCGCTTGCAAAGATCACCTGCAACAGGTCGAGGTTGGTGCCCACCTCCGGGGGGATGGACGCGGGGTCGATGAACCGCACAAGCTGATGCAACTCGCCCTTGCGCAGCAACATCGCATGACCCAAGCGCTGCGCCAGGCGGCGGAAGAATTCCTCTGCGAAGCTGCTGAGCTTCAGGCGTTCCGTCTTCGCTTCCCAGACGAGGCGCGCCGCGTCCGGGGCGGCGTCCTTCCAGGTCGCGAAATCCGCGCTGTTCCCGCCGAAGACCTGCTCCTGGATCAAGGCGTCCAGCACCTCATCGGTCTCGATCCGAAAGCCGTCGGACAGCATCAGGTCGCCGTAATGCTCGGCGACATAGGCGCGCAGGACCTTGGGTGTGATGAAATAGTTCTCGGCCTCATAGCGCCGCCAGTAAACGATCCGGAGCCCGCCCTCGTCCAGGTCCGCACGGTTGCGCCCATCGTTGTCCAGAATGGCAAACCCTTTGAGCCCCGGAATCATCTCGCGCAGCGCAAAGAAATGGGCCTTCGGTGTCACACCGAAGCCCCCTTCCACACGTTCCAGTTCGGAATCGAGACTGGGGTCCGGATAATTGTTCGCCACGTAGAAGGCATTGATCTGCTCATCCCACACCTGCGTCACCGGGTGATCCAATCGTTGCGCCAGCGCCCGCAGCATGTCCAGATCCGTTCCCCCTTCGACATACAGCACATAGCCCCGCTGGCGCGCCCGGACATAGTGCTCGGCCCCGTAGTGTTTGAGTGCGTTGCGAATGTCTGTCTTGGCCGCCAGGTTATCCGCGCGTCCCTCAAGCAGCAGGGTCAGGTTATGATCGAGTGCCTCATCCAGAATCACCTCCGAATGGGTCACCATCACCACTTGGGACTGGTTTTCTGTGGCGATCTCGCGCAGGAGCACATAAACCTGCTTCTGCCGCAGGATCTCAAGGTGTGCGTCTGGTTCGTCGATCAGGAGCACGCTGCGACGGTGGGAATAGAGGTAGGCAAAGATCAACAGCATTTGCTGGAATCCGCGTCCCGCCAGCGCGACGTCGAGGTCCTCCTTGACGTTGGCCTGGCGGTAGAACAGATCGATGCTGCCCCGGGCCGTTGCGGTCGGCTCAGCAAGGTCGATCGCAAAGAGCCGCTTCATCAGCGCGGCGATCCGGCGCCAGTCCTGCGGCGCGTCTTTGAACACGATGAGGCACAGGTTGCGCAGCACCTGGGCCGTTTGCCCTTGTCCCAACAAGACGCCGATGCGCCCGGGTTGCAGGATCGGCTCCTCGGTTTCCAGGCCGGACATGGGATAGAGCAACGCGACGTTGAGGCCGGCGGCGGCGCCCATCAGGTCCATCCGCTTTGCCGTGGCCTCGTCCGGCTTACAATAGACCAACTCGTCCCCTTGGTTGCGAAAGCTCATGGTGACGGGCTCGACCCTGTTGTCGTGTTGGACACCCAGGGTGATCAGCAGGGGGATATCCCGATTGCCGGTGCGCACGGCGGTGTTGTGCCAGAAATAGCGGGTCCGCCGCACCGGCACTGAGACGATGTTCAGGCGATTGATGGAGGTCGAGGTGCGCTCCGTGGCGGTCGAGGTCTGCTTGGCGTCGAACCAGGTCTTGACCGCCTGGGACCAGAGGGCAATGGCCTGGATCGCCGTGGTCTTGCCGCAATTGTTCGGCCCGATCAATACGGCCGGATGGTCGAGTTCGATACGCTGCCGGTCGCCGAAGCGTTTGAAGTTTTGAATCTCAAGATAATGAAACAGTCTCATGTCGTATCTCGTACGGTAGGCGTACCTGGTAATCGCGGCAATGGGCGATCTGACGGAGCATCTTAGCACTCAACCTGGAAAGAGTAGTTGAGCCGCAAATGAACGCAAGAAGACGCAAATAATCACGGCCCCGGCATGTTCTGTCCAGCCGCCCGCCGGGTGTGGCCCAAGACTTCTGTAGAAATATGATGTATTTGCGTTTATTTGCGTTCATTTGCGGCTAGACTCTTTATCTTAGGCTCAGGGGCCCGGTTCGATCTCGCCCCGGGCAAGACCCGCGATCATGTCCCGCAACTGCCCGATCGCCTGCTCCCGCCGGGGATTGGGGTCCCAGCGCGTGCCCATCCATGGCAGCACGTCCTGCGGCGCGGCCCCCAGCCGCTCCGGCACCAGCAGGTCATAGATGCCGCGCCACTCGCCCTCCACCCGCAGCGCGAGGCGAGGATTGATGAGGTACTGGCCGCGGCTTATCCGCAGGAAGAGTTTGCGGTTGTAGGGACCCTCGCGGTTGACCTCGTTCTTGGAGAGGATGGATGAGACATAGGTCTGCTTCTTGCGCCGGGCCGGCACCACCGACTCCGGGAAGTGCCCCAGCACGGCGGCGAAGTCGACGGCGTTCAGGAGGTTGCGGCGTGTGGCCCAGTTCTCCCCGAGTCGCTGGTAGAAGAGTACCAGGGCGACACAGAGCATCAGGTATTCCATGTGCCGCCGATCGAGCTTGACCAGGCGCCCGTCGACCTGGATGTCGATACCGGCCGGGGCCAGCCGCTCGAAGACCGCGGGCAGCCGGGTGCGGGCGAAGCGCTCGTCCGCGCAGGCGCGATCCAGCGCGATCTGGAAGGCGTTCTGGCCATTGCCGTCGACCAGGCCCAGGTCGGCATCGCGCTCCAGCAATTCGGTGATGAGATCGGCGTGGCCCATGCGGCTGGCGATCATGAGCGGCGTCTGGCCGAAACAGTTGCGGAAGTCCGCCCCGTATTTGTCGACCTCGCGCAGGACCCCGCCCGCGTGTTTTAGGCTGTAGAGCAGGTAGTGCTTCTTCTCCAGGATCGGCCAGGCCTTGTCCGGATGGCGGGCGGCCTGGAGTCCGGCACGATCGAGTTCATTGAGCAGGGGCTGGTCGCGGTAGACCAGGGCGTATTCCATGAGGCCGATGCGCGCCTTCTTGTCGCCCTTGACCAGGGCCTGCTCGCGCAGTGAGGCGAGTGCCTCCCCGCGCAGCACGGCCCAGGGGACCTGCTGCTCTTTGAGGATCTGGGCGCGGATCTCGGCCGCCTGTTCGTCCTTGCCCTGGAGTTCCAGCCGATGGGCCTCGCGGCGCCACTCATCCAGGCTGGAGCGCTGCTCCTCCACGTCCGCCACCCCCTGGTGGACCTCGGTGAGTCCCAGCAGCGCGAGCAGAGGCTGGGCGGGGCGCGGCTCGATCAGATAGAGGTTACGCACCGCCCGGGTCACCGCCACATAGAGCGCGTTGATATAGAACTTGTAAATCTCCAGCGATTTATCATTCTTGTCGCGCCCGCGGGCATAGCGCAGTTCGCCCTGCAGGTCCGCCTCTGTCAGGTCCGCGGCGATGTCGCGGAAGCGCTTTTCCTCCCCGCTCACGAAGCCGTAGAGGAGCACATTCTCATACTCCAGCCCCTTGGCCTCGTGAATGGAGAAGACCAGTGGAGTACGGAAGAAGCGGCGTACCTCGGCCTTCTGGTCATCGTGCAGGACCAGGATGGCGAAGCGGGCGGAGGCCGCGGTGCGCCGATCCAGATCCCGTTTCACCGCGTCCGTGTCCGCCAGGAGCCCGACCCGGCCGGCGCCCGGACCCCTGCTCACCACCAGATAGTTGCTCTCTCGGTCCACCGAGCCGAAGCGGGCGTGCTTGATGTGCAGCAGCCGGTTGGCGACTTCGGTGACCTCTGGGGAGTTGCGGAAGTTGGTGTTGAGGATACGGATCAGCTCGGTGGGGGCCTGGTCCCCCGGCTGGTTCCAGAAGAGCGTCTTGACCTTGGACCAGGAGAAGAAATTCGGGTGGACGATCTGGTTGGAGTCCCCGCACAACAGGAAGCCGCGGGGGTCGCGCAGGGCCTTCAGGATCAGGAGCAACTGCACGTTGGTCAGATCCTGCACCTCGTCCACCACCACGAAGTCGTAGCGCGGTACCACCCGGGTCAGCCAGGCGTGGCTCAGGATGTTGCTGTCGAACCAGCCCTCCTCGGCCAGGAACTTCAGATAACGCTCGAAGAGGTCATAGACCACGCCGCGCAGTTCGGGTGGGTAGATG
>Ga0247841_10002534_pt1 | contig 36113 bp, 27 predicted proteins | sample LaCruzMarch2015__2_FD_192410 | JGI IMG/M metagenome (GOLD analysis project Ga0247841, IMG submission 192410) | Freshwater microbial communities from meromictic Lake La Cruz, Castile-La Mancha, Spain - LaCruzMarch2015_18m | ecosystem: Environmental > Aquatic > Freshwater > Lake | place: Spain... | reverse complement strand
AATCAGGTTGGCGATTACTTCCTTGCCGACGCCGCTTTCGCCCTGGAGAATAACCGTCATATTGGTCGGCGCCACTATGCGAACCAGTTTCAACGCCGTCCGGATGGCCGGGCTCTCGCCCAGAATTTTGAACGATTCCTTCTGGGCATCAAGCTGTGCGCGCGTTTGCTCCAATTCGCGGCGCAAGTTAATATTTTCGCAGGCGCGTTTGATAATCACCAGTAATTCGTCATTATCAAAGGGTTTACTTATAAAATCAAACGCTCCCAGCTTCATCGCTTTAACAGCATCTTTTACCCCGCCATGACCGGTGAGCATGATTACATTGCTGAGATTTGATATTTTCCTGATTTGCTCCAGCAGAGCGAAGCCGTCCATGCCGGGAAGCCGCAAATCAAGAAGAACTACATCCGGGGATTTTCCTGCGATTTCCTTCAATGCAGCTTCACCGTCATCGGCAACGTTTGTTTTATATCCTGCCCGGCCAAGAATGCTTGCAAGCAGGTCAAGAATATCTTTATTGTCGTCAACGATAAGAACTGAATTCATTTGATTAGTAGTAAATAATTGATGATCATTACAAAAAATCAACTGATTATCAAGCAGAAAAGGCAGATTGCTGGGCAGGCGGGGAGGGCTCAAATCTTCACGCATTATGGCGGATAGACGACCCTTTTTCAAAAGCGAGACGACGAATTAGGTAGCCTCGTCCAAAACCACTTTGAAGTTGCTGCTCACGTGCTCTTGCAGCTTTTAAACTTCGGCACGCTTCGAAATAAATTAACTCGACAGGCAAACGGCGCTTCGTTGTTTCACATTTACCATGGTTGTGTTCAACAGGCCGATGTTTAAGATCTTCGGTGAAACCTATATACCAGTCATGGTCTGCACATTCCAAAACGTATGTGTAATACAAAGACATGTAATAAAAATGGGCGATAGAGGGCTCGAACCTCCGACCCCCACCATGTCAAGGTGGTGCTCTAGCCAACTGAGCTAATCGCCCGAAGGAAAAACAACTGCATAATACTAACTTCCGCCAGCCTGTCAAATTATTTGTTTTTCCTAAGAAAATCCCCTGTTTTTCAGCATTTAACGGGCATATATTTCTTCCATTCCCCGATAATTTTCCCCGTTTTTTGGTTTGGTGGGTTAGGCAAGAGTGCTCAAAAATGCTCAATAGTAGTCAATGGTGGTCAAAATTGTGATCGTGTGGGTGGGGTAAAAAATAAACTTTATTCAAGTGCCCCTTGCCCACCCTTTCCCGCAAGAAAGGCTTGTGTTTTCCAATCCAATCAGGTATATGTCAGTATAAATTTGTGACAGGAAGCTATGTCATGGATTTAAGTATAGGGTAAAAAAACTATAGAAAAATGGGAGAAATGAAAAAGGCGTTTACACTGGTTGAAATAATAATCGTGGTTGCTATAATCAGTTTATTGGCGGCGATAGTCATTCCTTCTTTGAAAGCAGACGACACATCGCAGAAGGACGACTGGAAGAAAGCCTGCATTAATAACCTGCGTCAGCTTGAGGCGGCAAAAGACCAATATGCGATTGAAACAGGACGAACAAACGGCTGGTCATTCACAGATGATACTACGGCATTCAGCAATCTCGTCGTCGGTGCCATAACGGGACCATATATAAAGCACTATCCTTTTTGCCCAGCTTCGTCATCCACTCAGGCAGAGGGTACAATAGCCCGTTCGGTGGCTGATTATCATGTCAATGCCATAGGAACCGCACCGTCATGCACGGTGGTTTCTGTGGGCACTGATGCACATGTGCTGTAATGATGCGTTAGACTGAACTGATAAGCCGAATAACAAATGGGCTCCGTATGTGAAACAAGCAACAGAGCCCATTTGTTTTGTAATAGTTAACTATACACTGCCAAAAAAAATTCTCTGAATTCCCTCCCCTTCCCCACCAATTTCCGACCCATTATTTGCTTCGGGTGGGTTATTACTGGCTCTTGTGCATAAAGTATTCATACGGCAACTTGAGAAATCCCGAATGTAACAGCAGGATTATCACGCCAGTATAAACCACTGAAATGATCAGATCTGTCACGATTTTTTTCCTGTAACCTTTAGTCTTCGTTATGCTATTGGTAATGGATGGCGACAATCCTTTGTGTAACATGATCAGCCCTGCAATATTCGTAATCCAGTAGGACACAACTAGGGCGACGGCAAATATCTGCTTATCAATCAAGCTGACAACCCAAGCCATCCCATAGGCAATCGGGAAATTTACATAGAGGTCGTTCCACCAGGAAAGCGGCGATAAAAAATAGCCGACCGTTGTTAACAAACCTCTTTTAATAATTGGTTTTGAATTCATAAGAGCGATTTTTGTTTATGTTTTCATCAATATTATATTGAATGGCATTTGGAAGCCACAAAATATCCTCGCAATCCCGACCAAACCAATTATTATGCTCTTGAAATTTGACGAAACGGGCAAAGTGTTATATCAAATAACGGAAATTCACAGACATAGGCAGTCTTTATTGTGCCAAAAGGATGTGGTTTATGAGTGTCATACTAGAAAATCTTAAAGATAAATGCTGGCATTATTGGACGAAATTCAGTTTTGGCGCCACCTCAGGCATTATGACTAATTTGGGGCTGATTGTCGGGCTGGATAAGTTGGCGCATCCCAAGACAAGCATTATCGGGGCTATCCTGGTCATCGCCATTGCCGACAACATATCTGATTCGGTGGGCATCCATCTCTACAAAGAGTCGGAACACATTACGAACAGAGAAGTATTGTTCTCCACTTTAACCAATTTTCTCGCACGATTAGTTGTTTCATTGACCTTTATTATTTTTGTAGCCGTATTACCGATAAAACTGGCGGTGCTTTGTTCGCTCGCTTGGGGATTAGGATTATTGGCGATAATGAGCTATACCTCGGCAAAGGAAAGAGGGGCGAATACATATCTGGCAGTATTTGAACATATTATTATTGCCCTTGTTGTGGTGATAGCATCAAAGTTTGCTGGGCAGTTGATAATTCATAAATTTAGCGGCTAATAAATCTTGGTGGAAATTAAACTTCATTTCCCGCTTCCCCTCCCTCCCCGCAGTATTTAATCTTCCTTTTTACAATCCTTAAATGTCCCAAGATATTTTTTGTCCCCATATTTATTGTCATTTTATCAGCCCTTCCCCTTCCCCCTCCAAATTCTGCCCCATTCTTTCCTTCGGGCAGGTTATTTTTGCTCAATATTTTTTTGCCCCCATAATTCTTCGCCCATTTCACGCACCGAAAGCTGAGAAATCTGAGCTTGACTTTATAAAATCATTTTGCCACTATAAACATATTATCGGTTGATTTTGAGATTTACGAATTGACGGGATGAAGACCGAATATTTACCGAATGCGTTGCAAGCGCAGGTAGCCAACCTGCCTGCCTCAATGCCTGCCCGCAATGCTACGCGCATAGCGTTGCAGGCGGGCAAAGCTTTGGGTGGGCTGAGCTAATCGCCCATGAGAAGATGAAAGCATCATACAAACTTTTCCTGCACTGTCAAATAATTTAGCCCAGACAGGTTATCCCTGCCTAATCAAAAGACCCGGATGAATGCTTCAGGGTTAATGTAAAATTCTTGCCCGTTTCCCCAAAGCCCAGGAAGGCTGATTCTCCCGGTGAAGACTCAAATATCAACTCATAGCTTTTACCGTCTGTTATTTTCCACCGGTTCTTGCTTCCGATTTCCCCCGCAATGACCTCCGATTCGCCCGGCAAAAAATCCGGAGCAGGCGTTTTATATTCCTGTGCAAAACGGCTGACAAAATCCGGCGGGTTGATTTCGTTCATGCTGAACAATTGTTTTATCTGGTCGGAATTCAAACGCAGCTCAGTCAATTTACCGTCCGGAGAGCATGTGGCGCCTTTTTTAGGGAATTTATATATATCGCAAATTTTATATGCATCTTCTTTCGGCATGCCCGGGTAAAAACCCTTGAAGACAAGAGTTGATCCCTTGAATTGCGCCGCTTTATTGACTAATTTAGCAAGATTTTCAGCCTGTTTTTGTGCAGTCTGCGTATCAACAGTTGCACATCCAACCATGCTTATTATGGTTAATCCGACAGTTATTAAGATTACTGCGCGATTATATATCTTTTTCATTTCTTCTCCGTATGTCTTCCTTTATATGCAAAATAAGTATACGCCAAATGCATCTGATTAAGAATAAATTGACTCTATCACATAACAAATGAACAGGTAAGCACTAAAACATCCTCATATTGGCCCGGATTTTTCACAAGCCGAAACGGCCTGTGGGAAATCCGCTTCCGCCACAAGGAATTGCGGCGGAAGTTTCGATCACGCCGCTTTGACGGGTATGGGGTCTTGATTACACTGTCGCGATTACACTGTCGCGATTACACTTGACTTTTAAAAGGCGTTTTGGCAGCATGAAAAAAATTACGACTTCGGGAAAAGACCGATCAAAAGCTCAATCGCAATCTATCAGGTCATAAGATTCTGTTAATCAATGATTCGCCAGAGGTCGGAAATGGACGCACGATCACCGGCGAGAAGAAACAAGAACGTCCAGGGAGAAAGTGATGAAACGACACATGATCAGAAACAAACTCAATCGTACGCAAAGGCTCTTGACGAACGTCGCACTTGGGTTGCTAGTCCTTTCGGGGATGGTGGTAATGACATCATGTACGACGGCGTCATATGGGGACAAGTTCGTTCATGATAGTCAGGTTGCAGAACAATACCGGTTCAAGGTATATGTTGGTGGACTCCAAGTAACGCCTCCGGATTCTCAGGCAGAGAAAAGGATAAAGGAGTTCATGACGGGAAAGGATTATTCGTCCTACAAGATAGCGAACCGGAGATATAACGCAATCCCCTCGTACTATGAGTACACCGTCAAGTTTGAGAAGTGACCCAGACATTGTTTACTTGATGGGTGTATGGCATTCAGGAGATCGAGGGTTCAACTCTCTTATCCTCCACCCAGTAATTTTTGGTCGCCTTCAACCCGCCGGCAACCAATTTTCCCCCGATTTTGGAAATCATTGTTTGTCCAGGGCTGTTTTGATTTAACAAAGCGATATATCAAAGCAAAATAGATTGTCATGATTGAAAAGATAAAGACGATATTCGGATTGCCGATGGTAATTGCACTGACGGTAATCTTGCCGAGTTGCGATAATGAAAAAAATTATACCCAGAAGATCTGGGACGAGAATTATGGTTCTTACCAGGAAATACTAAATCTACCTATTAATCGAGAGGTCGCAGACGGTACGCTCCCTAAAAACAAATTCAGAAATTATATAATCCAGGATTATTTTTATCTTCAAAACTTTTAAAAGGCATACGAGATACTTTCGGCAAAATCGCCGGACGAGAGGGGAAAGCAATTCACAGTTGATGCAATAAAAGGAATTGACGAGGAAATCGAAATCGTGCACATGACATATTTTTAAAAATACAACATTACGAACCAAGACTTATTGGACTCTACTCCAAACCCAACAACAGAATCGTATAGTTCGTATCTAATAGAAACTGCAACTTGCGAACCGTTTGAGGTTGGATTGATAGCGACCTTGCCGTGCAATTGGATTAACTATCAGGTGGCGACCGACATGAAGAAATCAAAACAAGTCGAGGGCAATCCATACCAAGAATGGATTGATGCATACGGATCAACGCCTTGGGAGGAAAGCGACACAAAGGTATTTGTTGATTTGGTTGAGTATTACATGGAGAATGCTACCGAAGAACTCAGGGGGAAAATGGAGCAAGCATATAAAAGGGCAGTAGAGTTTGAATATATGTTTTGGGACACGGTTTATAAGAATTAATGAATCCAAGAATGTATTATCCCTGAGCAATGGGACGGGATGATAAAAAAAGATGAAACAACAACCGTTAACCCGGATATTTCACGGTTTAAGATTGCCCGTGAAGTATCCGCTTTGGCCGCAACATGATGCGGCCAAAGTTTCGGCGCGGTGCAAAAGCACCTTGCTCAAGGTTAATCCTGAGCACGAACGACGCAAGTCGTTCACGTCGAAGCCCGTAGGGCGAACGTTGCACATTGCTCGTGAAATGTTCGGATTAAGCGGTCCAAAGCTGAATGATGAAAGGATTAGTTCTTCTTGCACTACTGCCAGGGGTCAATTTTATTCGCCTTCGCCAGCCTGCCCGAGCTCGGCCAGGGAATACCACGTGGTTTGCCACGGGAATGAACGGCGAGGTGAACCTCGCCGAAGCTCGATTGAGCGAAGGCGGGTTAGTCTGACCGAGCTCGGCCAGGGCTTCGGCGGAATTCCGCTAAGATACCCCGCTGTTTCCGCCGTCGCCCAGGGGCTATGGCGAGACACGTGCAGCGGGGAGCTTCATTTGATTTTATTCTGTTGCCTGTCTTCTGTCTCCTTATTACTTATTACTGCCGCATGTGCTCATAAGCCCATTGCAGTTATTCCCCAATCCGGAGCCGGGAATAGCCCAGTACTGGCACAGACAACTCACGGTAAGGTTCAAGGCTTTGAAGATGAGACCGGATTAAAGGTTTTTCTGGGCATTCCTTATGCCAAGCCGCCGGTTGGAAACCGCAGGTTTGCCCCTCCCGAAGATGCAAACAAATGGGACGGCGTCAGGCCGGCTATTGAATTCAGCCCAAGCTGCCCTCAGATAAGAGACGAGTTCGAGGCTGCTTCTCTATTAAGACAGAGCGAGGACTGCCTCAGCCTTAACATCTGGACGCCAGGAATTGATGATAAAAAAAGGCGGGTTATCATTTACATCCATGGAGGAGGCTTCACAAACGGCGGTTCTTCAGATCCTCTTTATAACGGTCGCCATATTTCAAGACGCGGCGATCTTGTCTATGCAAGCATCAATTACCGCGTCGGCGCATTGGGGTTTCTGTTTCTTGACGATTACGGAAAAGAGTTTGCCGGGACAGGCAACAATGCCATCCGGGACCAGCTGATGGCGATAAAGTGGATAAAGAACAACATCGCGAACTTCGGCGGCGACCCTGATAATATGACAGTGATGGGTGAATCCGCAGGCAGTGTATGTTCGCTTGTCCTTATGGGCCTGCCGCAGGCAAAGGGGCTTTTTTCAAAAGTTATCGCTGAAAGCGGCGCATTGAACCTTGTCCGCTCCCGTGAGCAGGCAAAAACCTGTACATCCGATTTCATGAAATTTGCAGGCGTCAGGAATGTGGCCGGTCTGCGCAGTTTAAAGGCTGAGCAGATAATAAAGGCGACAAAAAGGCATACCGACAGCTCATGGTTCCAAGCAGACCTTCTTTATACACCGGTTATCGATATGGAAGTAATTCCTGAAGACCCTCTTGATGCAATCGTTAAAGGCGCAGCTTCCGGCATAACATTATTGACCGGGACGACTCTTGATGAATACCGGTACTGGATAAACTACTCCTGGATGCTGAAATATGTCCCTCTCTGGGTGTCACTCCATCTGGCACCCGAAATTAGAAAGAAGATACAGGGACATGAGGAGGATGTCTGTGATTATTATGAAAAGACTTTTCCGAAGGCCGGAATGACGGATAACACCTTTGAATTTGCCACTGACGTGATGTTCCTTATTCCCCATATCCAGATAGCTGAGGCGCAGTTAAAACATGCAAAGGTATATATGTATAGGTTTGACTGGAAATCCCAGGCAAAAAAATATCTGGGGGCATGTCATGTAATAGAACTTCCTTTCATCCTGAAGACCTTTGATGCGCCTAAAAGGTATCAGATAGTAGGCTTAGATCCCCCGATGCTGCTGTCTGACGCCATGCAGGATGCCTGGATTGCGTTTGCCCGAAGCGGCGACCCCAATATAAAAGACCTTCCAGACTGGCCTGCGTATGATGGAAAAGTACGTTCAACGATGATTTTCAACACTGAGAGCAGGGTTGAGCAGGACCCTGAAAAGAACACCAGGCTGTTTTTCAAGGGAATACTGTATTAGGCATGATTCCAAGGCGTTTTGAATGTTATTTTCATTTTTGAAATTGTATTTTGTGAGATAACTTTATCTGGCTTTTGGTCAAAATCTATATGCCGCGCAGACGCTCATTGCCGTTTCATCTATGAAACTGCCCTCAACATTCAATTTAAAATGATCTCCAAGGTTCCAATCTGTTCCCGCAAATACGCCAATATTGCAGTCAGCCCTGAAACGTAATTTGTCCCACCGTTTTGGATCATCGGGGCCTTCCTGTTTCATCCTTAAATCAGAATATTTCCCGCCTGCATATGGCGTAAAGTTCGCGATCTTCCTAGCGACATAAGGGGCGGCGTGCCACTCCTGCATCCTGCAGGTGTCGTATATTGCCTTAGTGACCGCGCCGGACGCGCTGGTGGCGCTGAAATCCAGCTTATGATCTGATGTAAGATACTGCGCGTCAAGGCCGATAATCCAGCCGTCCTTTATTTCATAGGCCAATTTAATGCCTCCTCCATAAAGAAAAGCCGCTCTGGCTGATAGATCTTCCGTGACGGCCTTGGTGTCTCGCACAACAACATCCCCCTTGATGTTATAATCCGCCACTCCTAATTTTGCATATATATCCAGAGCGTCAAAAACGCCATACGTAATCTTGCCCAAAATATTGTTCCCTCCGTCTATCCTGAAATTTTCAGGTTTATCATTTTCATGATTGGGAGGACGGGTCGCGCTTTGAAATTTCAGGTCCCTACGGAAGATATAAGACCATTCCGCCGCCGCCGCGATCTTTCCCTGCCCCTGCGTTTTCGGACTTCCGACACCGGCGGACTTGGCAATAACCGAGGTCACAAATACCATGCCTGCCATGATAAGTATTACATGATTCTTCATAAGCCCGTGCGTAAAATGCTTAAAATCCAAACCGATCCGGGTACTACCATGGATATTTTGTCCTCCTGCCAAGGAAATGATAAAAAAGGATATGAATTCCGGCTCTAGCCAACCTGCCCCGCCACAATGCCCTGCTTTGGGCGGGGTGGGCTAATCGCCCGCAAGAGAATAAATGCATAATACAATCTTTGCTCACCCTGTCAAATTGTTTAGCAATTAAGGTTATTTCCGCCTGAAACGGATCAGCCTAAGGCTGAAGACTGTTAGGGCAGCGGCATCTGCTCCCAACCCTGAACGCAGAATCAGGAACCCTGAACTGGGCTCTTTTGCAAGAGCCCCCCCCCAAAAAAAACATCCGACGCTCAAAAATGTGAAACTCTTGGCGGAACCCTCCATAGCCATTCGGCAGTGAAGGAGGGTGACCTGCCCGCCACAATGCTGAGCAACGCAGAGCTTTGGGCGAGGCCCGCCCGCAGTGCTACAGCATTGCAGGCGGGTCGTGTGGGTGGACAAAATATAACGGGGCATTTGGGGATTTTTTTTTGTTTCAGATTAAACCAAGAAATGCCTGATTGCGGGGATTTTGAAACTCCCAAGTTTTGGAACATAAAAATTGACTCGAAATTGACAGTGCAGTATACTACTCAAACTTAGACAAAGGAGTTTTGCTATTAACTTGCAATGTTTCGTCCTGCCAATGCATGGGAAAATCAGTAAAATCAAGAGAACCATGAAAACATCAAGGATGGCGCAAATGAAAAATGGATTGGGGCTGGTACTTTTGCGGACGCGAATCGTCAGGGCGTGGTGGTTGCCTGTGCTTTGCTTACTGGCAACCGCAGTAACAGTAAAGGCCAATGATTTCACTTACACGATAAATTTCGATGGCACGATCACCATCACCGGATACACCGGTTCTGGCGGTGCGGTTGTCATTCCATCCGCCATAGAGGGAAAGACCGTCACCAGCATCGGGGCATTGGCGTTCGATAACTGCACTAACCTGACCGCGATCACGGTGGACACAGGTAATTCCGTCTATAGCAGCGTGGCCGGGGTCTTGTTCAACAAGAGCCAGACCACGCTCATCCAATGTCCGGTTGGCAAAACCGGAAGCTATACGATCCCAAACAGCGTCACCACCATCGGGTACAAGGCGTTCCAGTGCTGTACCAGCCTGACCAGCGTAACGATCCCCAACAGCGTCACCAGAATCGGGGCCTATGCCTTCCAGTGCTGCACCAGCCTGACCAGCGTAACGATCCCCTACAGCGTTACCACCATCGGGGCCTTGGCGTTCGATAACTGCACCAGACTGACCGCGATCACGGTGGACACAGGTAATTCCGTCTATAGCAGCGTGGCCGGGGTCTTATTCAACAAGAGCCAGACCACGCTCATCCAATGTCCGGTGGGCAAAGCCGGAAGCTATACGATCCCAAACGGCGTCACCACCATCGGAAACTATGCGTTCAGTTCCTGCACCAGCCTGACCAGCGTGACGATCCCCTCCAGCGTTACCACCATCGGGGACTTGGCATTCGATAACTGCACCATGCTGACCGCGATCACGGTGGACACAGGTAATTCCGTCTATAGCAGTGTGGACAGCGTATTGTTCAACAAGAACCAGACAACCCTCATCCAATGTCCGGTGGGCAAAGCCGGAAGCTATACGATCCCAAACGGCGTCACCAACATCGGGGACAAGGCGTTCCAGCACTGCATCAACCTGACCGGCGTGACGATCCCTTCCGGCGTCACCACCATCGGGGACTATGCGTTTGATCGTTGCACCAGCCTGACCGGCGTGACTATTCCATCCAGCGTCAGCAACATAGGAGACTATGCGTTTGATAACTGCACCAGACTGGCCACATTCACAGTGGACTCTGGCAATTCCGCTTATTACAGCGTGGCCGGGGTCTTGTTCAACAAGAGCCAGACCACGCTCATCCAATACCCGGCCGGTAAATCCGGAATCTATACGATCCCCAACAGCGTAACCGCCATCGGGGACAGAGCGTTCCAGTTCTGCACCAACCTGACCAGCGTGACGATTCCCTACAGCGTAATCACGATCGGGAATTATGCGTTTGATAAATGCATAAGCTTAACCGGAGTGACAATTCCTTACAGCGTAACCAGCATCGGAAATTATGCATTTTATCGCTGTACCAGCCTGGCCGCGATCACGATGGACACGGGAAATTCCACCTATAGCAGCGTGAACGGCGTATTGTTCAACAAGAACCAGACAACCCTCGTCCAATACCCAGCCGGTAAATCCGGAAGCTATACGATCCCCAACGGCGTCACCAACATCGGGGACTATGCATTCCAGTGCTGCACCAACCTGACAGACGTGATGATCCCCTACAGCGTCACCACCATCGGAAACTATGCGTTCAGTTCCTGCACCAGCCTGACCAGCGTGACGATCCCCTCCAGCGTTACCACCATCGGGGCCTTGGCGTTCGATAATTGCACCAGCCTAGCCACGATCACGGTGGACGCGGGAAATTCCGCCTATAGCAGTGTGGACAGCGTATTGTTCAACAAGAACCAGACAACCATCATCCAATACCCGGCCGGCAAATCCGGAACTTATACGATCCCTAACAATGTAACCGGCATTGGAAACTCGGCCTTTGATAACTGTATCCGCCTGGCCGGGATAACAATCCCTTCCAGCACCACCACCATCGGAAACTCGGTGTTCAATAACTGCACCAGCCTGATCAGCGTCACGATCCCCGACAGTGTCAGCAGCATCGGCGATTGGGCGTTCAGATCCTGCAGCAGCCTGATCAGCGTCACAATTGGCAACGGCGTCAGCAGCATCGGCGACTATGCGTTCTCCCTTTGCGCCAGCCTGATGGGAATCTATTTTGAGGGTAATGTTCCCGGCATTGGTTCAAGCGTGTTCGACGCTGACAACAATGCAACCGTCTATTACTTGCCGGGAACCACTGGCTGGGGACAGACGTTTGGCGGCCGCCCGACCGCGCTATGGAACAACGCAATCGGGCCAACAATCAAGGCCAATGGCACAGCGGGGGAAATCATTATCAATTATCCCGAGACTGTGTCCGTCACAATAGAAATTAATGCGGGGGATTATGCGGGAGTACCTGTTGACTGGTGGGTTGTTGCTCTTGCTGGATCGTCTTGGTATTACCTGAACAATTCCATTCAGTGGACACAGTTTGACGGCAATCTTTTAAATTGTCATCCGGTATACCAAGGCGCCGTGTTCAATCTGCCAGCCACGGAAGTGTCGAACATGATTGGTTTGCCAATTGATTCATATACGTTCTGGTTTGCTATTGATTATCCGATGGATGGGATTTTGGACATTAACAGAACGATTTTGCTTGATTCGGTGAATGTTACCGTACAATAGCTTGTTATATCCGACCGTAAAAGGGGACTCTGACCGAACAAGTTGGAGTCCTTTTTTATTTTCCCTCCTTAACCTCTCTCTTCTCATAGGTTGTAATCATCTCTTTTGAATCAGCCAATGTGCCCTTAAGAAAAATTCTCAATTCAATGACTGTTTCGGTGGGGAATCCAAACTTGACTTTAAGAAGGTCTTTTGCCATGATGACAAACAATTAACCCCGAGGCTCATAATTCCGACCTCGCAATGTGCGCTCGGCCTTTCAGCAGGCTCAGGACAAGGCCCTTCGGGCCGATTTTGCCAAATGCAAAACCAGGGATAAAATTAGACATTTTGAACCATAGCCACAAACCGGCGGAAGCATGGCGGAATTAACAAACATTAAACAACAGGAAATAATTTGAAAAGCAGCCTGTCCGTTACCAGGTTGATTAAGCATTACAAATAATCCGCATGAATATTTCTTCTAAAAACCTGAGCGAAATTCGCCTTGTCATCATCTTTGTGCTGATCAGCATCGTCTTGGGCAGCGCCTTGTCCTCCTTAACCAATGGACATGTTTCTCTGAAATCGATCGTTACCGGCGGGCTTATGGGATTTTTCATATCGTCCATTTGTGCCGTTGGCCCTTACGCTTTCCTTTATCGACTCCGGTATCTTCCGTTTACTACCCATCTGCTTCTCAGCACCGCCTATTACACGTTCGTGGCATCAGCAGTTATGGCAGTTAAATTTCTCCTTTTTGATCATGTCCATGACATAACCAAATGGACACACGACCTTTTTCCCGCGACCCTCTTGACCCTGGCGCTCAGTTTTACCGGCGCTTTTGTTTTGATGCTTCGTCGCATGCTGGGACCCAACGTATTGTTGAATTTTTTTACCGGCCGCTACCACACGCCGGTTGAGGAAGAACGCATCTTCATGTTTGTGGATATCGTCTCGTCCACGACAATTGCCGAAAAGATCGGCCACCTGAACTTTCACGTTTTCCTGAATGATTATTTTTATGACATTACCGATGCTATCCTGTCTGCAGAAGGTGAAATCTACAAGTATGTCGGCGATGAAATCATCGTCAGCTGGAGGGTTTCCGACAACATCAGCAACACCCGATGTATTCAATCATTTTTTGAAATCATGAAGAGCATCGAAAAGAAAAAACAAACGTACATGAATAAATTCGGATTCTTTCCCTATTGCAGAGCCGGCCTGCACTGCGGCCCTGTCATTGTCGGCGAAATGGGGGATTTCAAGCAGGAAATTGCTTTTCTCGGGGATACGGTGAATACTACCGCCAGGATTCAGCAAGCCTGCAAGGAATACGGAGCCGATTTGCTGGTGTCCTCGGAATTGCTTAACAAGCTCCAGTTACCCCGTGATTATAAAGTGACAAGCCTGGGAGAAATTCGGTTAAAAGGCAAAGATAAACCGATGGAATTATTCGGCATCATTAAATCACAAGCGGCATTCCCGCAATGACCTTTCCGCGCGGCCAGAACTTTGTCGCCAACATATCTTTAAAATTTCGCCTTTCCCGCAGTTAATCCGAACTTGCCTTTAAGAAGGCTTTTTGTCATCATAAAAATAATGGACACAAAGTCTATACGTAACCTGATAACAATAATCTTTTGTGCTTTGTTTTCTATCATTTCCGGGCGCGACGCCTTTGCCCAATCGGCCAGCAAAGAAGGTGTGGCGATAAAGTCGCTGGAAATAACAAAAACTAAACCGCCTGATTTCAGTTATGGCGGCATTGTTCCTGAGGCAAACATCATCTCCGCTGATTGGGCAAAATTACTGGTACGGTTTGACACAGATGCGGATTGGACCGATCAGCTAGAAATGCGGTTTTATATCGTCGTCAAAAATTCCAAAACCGCAACTTTCACAATGTTCACCGGCAAATACGTCTATTCCGATATTTCCAAGGGGTATAATCATTTGGTGGCCGTCTATCTGCGTCCGCGGACAATGGAACGTTATGGGAATATGGTCGAACAGGTGGCGGTGGAAATATATTACAAGGGCGAGGTTGTCTCAGTGAAAAGTTTTCCGGCAAGCAATAATCCATGGTGGCGGACGGCCAACGTGCGTTCGGTGGAAGGCTACGTGCTGGATCGTTCACAGACTCCGTTTGCCAATATTGCCTCGTATAATTACGAGTTGCCGAGAGGAAAATGAATGGGAAGAAGTTTTTTTGGGAAATCCGGTATGCGTCGCACAGTGAATGTTTCATGATAATGGAATCTATCTTTACAAGATTCATAGCGTAAAAACATTCTTTCCCCCTCTCCCTTTATTTTCCTCTCGCTTTACGGATCAAATTGGTCTTCAAGACCTGGAGAGACTTTTCAATTCCTACTGGAAACCGGCTTGGATTAACAAGAAGCTTGATCCCTGCTCGAAAACAATCGAAATTTTGCCGTGCGTTTTCTTTTACCTTTTCTATCGTAATATTTGGATATATTCTTTTGCCCTTCCGGAAGACCGGAACAAGCAAATCTTTGGAATCATGCTTTGCCGACAGGGATTGCCGACGTTTTATGTTGAAGGGATCAACCATGATACAACCATTGCTTAAGTCAGTTTTTTGGTCATAAATAACATCGGCTATCGCTTTATTGCCTTTTGAATAGCGGCGTACCTGAAGAATTCCGGGATTGGAAACTTTTTCTTCCTCCTCGGAAAGCTTTACCTTATACTTCCATTCTCCGTTCGGTTCGCGGATGGCCGAGAGCTTATAAACTCCTCCCAAGGCCGGCTGGTCATACGCAGTAATCAATTTTGTCCCGACCCCCCACACGGCTATTTTTGCCCCCTGTTTTTTTAAACCGGCAATTGTTTCCTCATCCAATTCATTGCTCGCGACAATTATTGCTTTAGGAAATCCTTTCGCATCCAGAATTCTTCTGGCTTCTATGCTTAAATGCGCCAAATCGCCGGAATCAAGGCGAATTCCTATCATCTCATGCCCTTGTTGACGAAGCCATTTGCCGATCTCGACCGCCCGCTTAACGCCTTTGAGAGTATCAAATGTGTCCACCAAAAAAATGCAGTTATTTGGCATAGCCTTGGCGTATGCCTTAAAGGCTTCAGCTTCATTATCAAAAGTCATCACCCAGCTGTGCGCTTGCGTGCCGCGCACCGGTATGCCAAATAATTTTCCGGCCAGAACGTTTGAGGTTGCTGCGCATCCGCCGATATAAGCTGCCCGGCTCGCGGCAAGCGCTCCATCAATCCCCTGCGCCCTCCTCAGTCCGAATTCCAAAACAGGAGTGCCCTGAGAGGCGACAAGCATTCGGGCGGCCTTTGTGGCAATAAGCGTTTGAAAATTCAGAATATTGAGTAAGGCCGTTTCTAATATTTGAGCTTGAATAATGGGACCTTGAATGCGGATGAGCGGTTCGTGCGGAAAGACGACAGTTCCTTCCGGCATGGCGTCAACATCGCATTCAAACTTGAGGCTTCCCAGATAATCCAGGAATGCTTTTTCAAATATAAGTTTATTGTCATTTCCCCGAAATGACGAGAGATAGTCAATGTCCGTTTTATCAAATCTAAAGTTTTCTAAATAATCAATTGCGTACTCTAATCCGCATGCGACCGCAAAACCGCCCTTAAATGGATTTTTACGGAAGAACAGGTGGAAAACAGCTTCTTTTCTGTCTGATTTCGACTTCCAATAACCGTAAGCCATAGAAATCTCATAAAAATCGGTCAAAAGTGAAAGCGACTGGTTATACGTTAACGCTTTATAATTCATACTCATCATTTAAAAAGCCATTCAAATATGGCTTGTTTTGTGGTGGTATTGGGTCGGGGCGATGAGATTTGAACTCATGACCTTTTGCACCCCAATCGTATTTAGGCCGTTGATTGACGTTTTTCAAAACCACAAAATATGCGGCCTGTATGCGTTTCTATGCCCGTCATCATTGGCTTAAATACGCTTTTTGCCTTCGCGCGCCACACTGCTCAACACTGCTCCACACGGCTCCCCAAATCCAACCAAACCACCAACACAAATCGCTCATAATGATCCGCGGCGACGCGGACTGTCGGTGAACCGCGTCGGCGCGGTACATCGAACATGTCCAGCGGCTTGTTCGGCGTTCATTGTTTGGGTCGTTTGTATTGCATCTGTCTCAGCCATGTTGCCGGCAATGCCAAAACATTCGTCGCATCTCCTGACGCAACGTCGAGGTACAGACGGATCAATCCATCGTCGAAATCATTCGTTGAACAATAACCGATGAAGTATTCATTCGTAAGCTGGACTTTTAGAATTCCAAGGTCCATGGGAAATACTTTCGCCGATGATAATCCGTTCGTTATTGCATTGATGAAACCGAATCCAAACGTCCCAGGATCGCTATAGCCAAGCGTTTTCTCGGGCAATTCAGAAAGTCGTATGTGTTCTTCGTTCGTGGTAATCAATCTGGCGTCATAGTGGGCGAGAAGATTTGAGATCGAGTCGAATAGAAGCACTCTACCCTTCCCGTTAATAGCTATGTCGATATAGTGTCGTTTGCTTTCGTCTGGAGGAAATTCAGGTAGAGTGACCGTCATTGCGATGTGATGAACCCACTCACCATTTTCAAATTCGTAACGCCATTTAGTGCTTTTGGCTTCGTGATTGTCTAGCCATACGGTGGTGACATCGCACGGCTTCATCTTGTCACCGTCCATTGCATGATCGAGCCATATCGACCAAAAAGTCATCCACTGCTCGTATGTCGCTTTCCGTCGGAGCTGCCTGGCGTCAAATTCCACGGGCAACATCCATTGGGAATTAAGATGCACCGGCTTGGTCATTGCGTCTTGAAAATACCAGTCTGACATATCGTCATTGCCGAGTTCGGCATACACCAGAGATAGATAGAACGGCGCATACGGATTTTCTGGCGAGGCTTGAGATACCTCCTTGAGTTGCTGAATTGCCTCTTCAAATGACTGGCGTGCTTCATCCTCTTGGCGAAATCGCCGCTTGAGAATGCATCCCCACAGCCAATTAACGTAACCAAAGCGTGGATTAACCTTCAAAATTCTATCGCGATACTGACGCAACACCCCATAAGTGTCTGCCTGCCGTCCTTTGTAAATGAGTTGAATAAGCTCAAATATCCCATTGGGCATTGCGGAACCGATCCCCGCTCTGAAGTCGATTCCGATAGGTGACAAGTAACGCATTTCTACGATCCATGTAGCTGCAAGTGGTAGGTCATTCGGAGTGGAGACTGAATCTCCGGACACGTTCACAGTGATTTGTTGCCCGCTCGCAACTACGTTGCGAGTCCCAGATACGGACTGAGTGACGCCTTGAGGCTGTTTTGTGCATGCACGATTTATGATCGATGCAGCAATGGTTCCACCAACAACTACAATCGCAGCGATGACGGCTCCTCGGAAGCCTATCTTAGCTGACTTTACACCTACTGGTTCTGTAGCCATTTATTCTGCCTGCTGAAAATAGTATTATGCATCAAAATAGCAACCCCTGATACCAAACCGAAGGATGCTATGCGTCAAACGCCCAGATACCGCATCACAATCAGGATATGGAGAAGCCTCGCGGCCACTCCCCACACACCACTGACAGGTCATGTATCCGGTGGTTCTGCGAACACATAGCTTTTATTCAGTGTGCCGCGAGCATACAACGGCGCCTGAGGCGAGACAAGCGCAAATCGAGCGGCATAATGGACGGCGGGGAGCAACTGGGGCTTGGTATGGGGCAAGGTGCGATAAGCGCGGGAGTGGCAATCATATCGGCCCTTTAGCCAGATTTCTGTCCGGACTCAATGGATTGTTACTCCAGGGGGGCCGCCACGCGGATCGATCCCCCCCCCCGCCTACCTGCAAGCTCGCGCATATGACGGACTTCTTATGGCTGGCGCCTTGGTTTTCGCTCTACGGTGGCAGGCATCCTTGGTCAATCTTTCTTGGGAGCGATCTGGACCTTGCCGGCCAAGTATGTACGGACAAGTTTTTCAACGGCTCCAGCAATCGGCAGACCGTCCATCGCACACTTCGCTTTCAGTTTTCGATGAAGATGCTCTGGGAGCCGGATGTTCAACTGTTTCGGCTGGGTTCCGTGTTGGGCAGGTGTCTTCGTCATGGCTTCCGTCCCTTCTTTAGATACGCAATGGTCCGTTCACGGCTCACTGCGCCGGCTTCAATCATCCTGGACAGCTCCTTCATGGCGGGGTGATTTGCCAGCTTCCCGGCCTTGCGCTGGGTCTTCTTGTCATGCTTCGTCCGATGTATGACAGCCGGCTTGTTCTCCATGGCCTTCTTTTGTTCGAAACTTAGCGCTTTAAGCTCCTTAGAGAACCCCCATTGACGTACCAGTTTGTCGGCCGCAGCCTCGTTAGCCAGATGGTTGTCCTCCATCGCAATAGAATGGGCGAGTTCATGAGCCAGTAGTCCGACAAGTGCAGCGTACGGATAGGTCAGCGCTCCATGAAACACTACTATCGTATCGATTTTGACTTCATGGTCTCTCGTACAAGGTGGATACAAGCGATTGAATGGGACATTGAGCGCAGCGAAGCGCAGGTCCTCAACAACGAAGTAAACTTTGGCAGCTATCATAGAGTATGCTTCATCTGGAATGCGCGAAAGAACCTCCTTAAGTGCCCTTGTAAAACTCACATGGGCAGGACCAAGAGGCCAAATCCTATCGCCTTCGAGAAAGTCGTAAGCTATGTCTTCCTGCCGTGTCATGCCGCTTGTCTTTCAAGTATTTGCTTCACGCTCTGCGGGTGCCAGTGTGTCCGACCAGTCTTCGTCCGATAGCCACGTGCTTCCAGTTTCCGCGCAATTTGCCGGAGGGAATTGCCTGCCTTGTGAAGCATACGGATCAAGGCAATGGCCTTCTGTTCGCCTGCGTCCTTGATCAGGCGCCCATCTTCCAGCTGGTAGCCATAGGGAACATCACCGCCGGTTTTCTCGCCGCTCGCTCGTTTGTGGGCCAGGGCAAAGCGGGTCCGTTCGCTCACTTGGTCACGCTCAAACTCGGATAGGACCGCCAGCATACGAAAGACCATCTTGCCGGCGGCGGTCGTAGTGTCAATCTTCTCCGATAGGCTCACCAAGTCCGCTTCCCTCTTCGCCAGCAGTTCGGAAATGGCGATAGTGTCCTTTGTGGACCGGGCCAGCCGGGATAAGGAATAGACAATCAAGGCATCGCCCTTCCCAACAGCGTTTAAGGCTTCCTGAAGGCCAGGACGATTGTCTGCGCGCTTCCCGGATAGTCCGGCATCCCGATATATGGTCACACTCTCTGCACCGTTCAGGTCCGCCCAGGCCCGAAGTTTCGCTTCCTGCGCTTCCAGTGAAACACCGTCTTGCGCTTGTCCATCCGTGCTCACTCTCACGTATCCTATTGCGTTCATGGTAGCCCCCTTTCCTTTAGGTTTGATAGCAAGCTATCATGCTACACAACCGGCGTCAATCATTAATTATGGTGTTGATTTTTTTCATTTACATCCCCGGCCGGGCAGACTCCGGATCAACTGTTTCAGGGGGATCTCCTCCAATATACGTAACCACACGGAAAAGCCGCTCTGTTCCAAACTGCCAGCTACCCTCTCGACCACCATCAAACCATAGTTGCCGGTGCAGTGGAAATACTCCGTTCGTTCGCTGCTTTTGGACAATGAACATGGCATCGTTTCTTTGATCAATTTCCTGAAGCTCTGCTTCAAGCTCAACACGCTTATCAGAGGCCAATCTTGAATTTCTCAATTCCTGATAGATTCTATCTCTGTCATTCTGCTTATTCTCGTTTCTCCACATGCAGATGACGTTCCATGCGCCATTGGGCAGATCACTCGATCCAGATATATCCAACTCCCCTGGCCAGTTCTTTTCTTTAGGGTGCTTCGCATCAGGCTTTTTAGAATGCGCAACCAAGTGGACATGTACCTTATATTTCTTCGCAAAATCATTCAGGCGGTTCATTAACCCTTTCTGTGCATCCAAGTCTATATTGGATACATCCTGAAGCTTCATCAAGGAATCCATTACAAAATGATGGATGCCGTATTTTTTGGCGGCATACTCCCAGCACTCAATCACCTTGCGGGAGTCCGCGGAGCCTACGAAGTCATATACCCACAAATACTTGTCAAGCCAGTCCATAGCTTGATCAAATTCAGCGCGTGTGGCCGGCTTTCCCCGCCCGATACCCTGGCGGATAATATTTTGCAGTGTCATACTTGCAGGCATTTCCAAGCTTGCTACACAGGAGCGTCGTCCACGTGTCGCAAAATGGATAAGGCAGTGATCCAGGGCAATCGTTTTGCCGTGGCCGTTGTAACCGTGCCAGACGGTTACTTCACTTTCCCGGAACATGAAAGGAAAAGGAAGGGAATCCGGATCGGATGTTGTTGACCAGGGTAAATCATCTCCAGGTTCGACACCTGCCACCGGATAAAAGCGTTCCCAGACTTCCTCCCGGAAATGACTTGGTTTTTTGAGCTCCTCGGGATCAAGGTCGTGGGCGTGTTCAATCAGGCTGTCAATTCCAAGCCCCTTCACCATGCACTCGTTGCCGTCCTTGCATCCTGCAGGATAATCAACCACCATGACCCGTTCACGCCCTAGCCGGGGAATCAGGAGCCTTGCGGCCTGACGGCCGGCTTCGTCGCCATCCATGGCAAGGTAGATCGTCACAAAAGCCTCCAGCCAGTCATAATCGGCTTCTATCCATGCGTCATGGGAGCATTTGTCATTCGTGTCATGCGGCTGGGCGCCAATCGGAACCGATACTGCCGGATAACCACATTCGGCGAATGAAAGTGCATCAATTTCGCCTTCAGTTATTACGACAATACCAGTTTTGTCTGTAACTCCCTGTATCCCGAAAAGGTGAAGGGGTGCCCCATGTTTGTAAGCTGACGCGTCAGCGGTCTTCGGATGCAGGAACATGTATCCTTTGTCGTTAATGTCGCGAAACTTCATCCGAACAAGGTTGCCGGCCGGATCGAAGAACGGGAAAACGACACAATGCCTTTGCCCCTTCTGAATAAATGCCTCGCCAATCCTGTATTTCCGGATTGTTTCGGCCCCAATCTTCCGGATTTCTGTCAGCCAGCGCCAGACCGGAGATACTTCAACTACCGGCTTTAATTCGTCCTCCAGCCTTTTGGGGCCACTTTGCTGTAATCTGCCGACAAGACGTTTGCCTTCCATCCTTTGCCAGGGGTCATCTCGAACACCCAAGAATTCCTTGGCCTGGCGCAGTGCATCCCGGAACGATATTCCCTTCACCTGGCACCAAAGCTCAAGCAGATTATTCCCCTTTACGGAAGAATCGGCAAAATCATGGAATATCCCGCACTTCTCGCCGCTGATCCCGATTTTAAAGCTGTCTCCAGGTGTTCTATGTATATCCCCAATGACATAATTGTTCTTTTCCGCTTTGCCGCCCGGCAGCAGTAGTTCGCATACTTCCAGCGCCCGCTGGTTTAACATCTCCTTGATTTGTCTACCGTCCATATATATCAATGCTCCAGTAACCGACTACTTACATAACAAATGCCGACCGTAATTTCTCCTGCGAGTCTTCATTCCCTGCCGGCGCGGCGGGTGTTTTTGCGTAAAATTCCACATCCACGTGCTTTTGAATCTGCCGGCGCCAAAACAAGGCCGGGTTCCGGATCGGGTCCGTCATCAATTCCGCTTCTGCAACCGTCCGGCGGGCCAAAGCCACCCAGTCCAGGGGACGCGGCGTTGCCTTAAAATCCTGTCTGACCCTCAAATCCTGCGAATAAATCAGTGCACGCAATTTTGTGCTTCCTACAAGTATTTGATGCACCTGATCACCCCCTGAGAGTGATTCTTCATTATAGCCTTCTTGATCATTCTTTTCAGTGGTATCGGGGGGATGTGGATTTCCTGCGGTTTGCCTATGGTCAACTTCGTGGCTCTCATAATTTCCCGGGTCCTGGTACTTGCCGTAATTGCAAACTGTTACAATCAGACCGTGTGTGGTTCTCCGCGTGGTGATCATACTGGCCTTCTTAAGCCACTTCATCGCACTTTCGCATTTGGACTTCGAATACCGCTCTTTACGCCAGCCGACACACCAGGAAAGGTCGTTCTGAATCTCCGCGTAACTTGTGCTCGCTTCGCCTCGCTTAAGCCACGTGCCGTCCTTGAACAGGGCCTTTCGCAGGAAGTAGTCCCATATCTCCCTCACATGCGGCGGAGCGTGTGCCACGGCACTATCAGCAATGCATCGTGCCTTTATGACGTAGCCGCCTGGGATCCAATTTGACGAAATTGATCTCAACACATCACTCCATTCTATATCTATATTGCCTGAATTTTCCCGTCTTCAAACCCATTCGTGAAGCCGATTGTCTCGGTTGTGCAAGTTGTTCCATCGCTCAAAACCTTTTTAAGGTATTGCTACAAAAATCAAATCAGCCCTGTGAGCGCGCTGGTACGCTTCGAATAATTAATTGCGAGTCTAAATTCGGCCGCAAAAAAACGCCGCGCGCCCTCATTTTGGCCACTTGACCTGACCCCCTACGCAAAATAGATCTCGCGGATCTGCCCCAAAATGCAGAGCGCAGGCTTTTTCGACAGCGACCATAAAATCGAAAAGGATTTCTGGCGTCATATCGACCTTGTCCTTCAAATGATAATACCAGTCAACCAACTCGCCGGCGGATGAAATTTGTCGCAGATCAATCTCGTACAGACCGCCATTTGATCCACGGCGAAACTCGATGGCCCCGCCATCCTCGGATAATTTTATCCTGTTTGTATTTTCTTTCATGACCCTCTGCCTCCTATGTTTGGTTTGTTTGTCTCCCAGATCGCGTATTAAGTTTTTCCACACTCCCTCGCGCGACTAATCTCGCGTAGTTCCTGCCGCCAATTAACGCTCCTTCATTTCGCCCCCTTCCTGCCGGCCAACCATCGGACTAATTCGCGTTCGGTGATCCTTTGTCGCCCCCCAGAATAGGGTGTGAAAGCTCGTAGGGTGCCGGCGTTTAACGCCCTGTATAAAACCTGCCGAGAATAGCCAGCCCTCGTCGAGGCCACCGTGATGTTCAGTGCCCGGCCGGCGTTCTGGTCATTTGGATCGGGTATGGCACCGTCCCTAAGACCACGCGCCCAGCCCTGAAGGCCAGCTTGTTGCCGATCAGCACTGGCGGCATAGTGCCGCCTGAGCAGATCTTCGACGCTCAAGGACTCGTCCTTGTCCGTAGCGTGCGGCTGTGGTTCTTTTTTCTCGCTTTTCATAATTCCAACATAACATATCGTGGCGTGGTGTCAAAACATAACAAGTTGATATACAAATACTTAAGAGCACTCTTAAGAGTGCTCTTAAAGGGGAAATAAAAAGGCCGCACCCCGATGGTGCGGCCTCACAGCGAGAGATGAATCGAGCAATTCTTTAGGTCAAAAACACAGCTCTTATGTTTCCGGCAGGGGAAGCACTATGGTCAACGGTACGGAGAGGCTTGAAGGTGAACTCGTAAAAGTCTTTTCGATCTTTATCCCCAAAAAATGTGTTGTCTATCTCATTGGGATTATGCTCCCACTTCTTTATCTTCTCTGCCTTGTCGGGATTGTGCTTCTGGTAGATGGTACACATGATTTTGAAGACATTGAGGATGACGTACGTTCGCTTGTCCGACGTTTCCGTGCGAACCACGGTTTTAGAGGAGATGTTTTTCCATACCTCCGAGACAAACTCGCGAAAGTAGACTTGCCGTTTCTGGCCTATCTTGGCTTTGCAGTCGTATTGTTTGCCGGATAGATAGACGACACCTTCCCGAAGTTCAAACGTCGGAGGCGGTTCCGGCACCATGCTTGTCTGATATACCAGCGGCTTCGTCCGCTCCGGTGGTCTCTCCGCCTTCCCCCTCCGCTGCCCGGCCATGATCTTCTCATAAAGCGTTGCATCGCCCTCATTGTGCCTGTCTATCGTAATTTCCTCGATGGGATAGTACTGCACTCCGTGTTTCCCGGGGCATTCCGCAATGAAGCCGATCCGCCGCGCCAGTTCCGATTGCGCCGTCTTTGGCGTAACCGTGTGCGTCTTGGTGTATTCCCGCACCCAAATCGAAAATAACTTGGGCATGTCGCCAATGTACGTGAGCAGGACGGAGAGGCGGAGCTTGTCCTTGACCGCCTGCCGCGCTTTTTTCGACTTCAAGCCACTGCCGACCTGCTCGCCAATGAATTCAACCAGCGCCCGCATGTGGGCATCCGGGATGATTGTATTGAAGTAGTTACCCATGGGCTTGCACTCGGCCAGGATAAAATTGTAGATCGCCCGCAATTTTTCAGACGCCGCCAGCTTCTTCACAATAGCGGTCCCCATAGCGAACCGTTCATCCCGTGTGTAGTCATCCACGTCGGGCACCTTCACCGAGACAGGTTTTTTCATGTGCCGTCCGATAAACTCGTTGATCTCGTAAAGCGTGATTTCCTCAAAGCCCCGCTTACGATTCTCCGAATATTTCGCCTGCAACGTTTCGTGGGTGGCATCCATTTCTTTGAGTTCGGATTGCGCCTCCACTTCGGCTGCCGCCCTTATACTCGCGTGCTTCTTCTCATTGATTTTGAATAGCTCACGGCAAATGTACGTTCGGAACTTGCCCTCCCGCTCATCGGGAGGCATCTTGGCCAGGTATTTTTTAATACGGCGCATCTTCTCGGTCTTATGGGCCTTTCCAAACGTCTCCGGGCGCCATTGTGCCCATAGCTCGCACTGTTTTCGGATGAACTTTGCTTGCCACTTCGCAGCGAATTCCTTCTGCGCCTGCTTCCTGATCGCTTCCTGTTCATCATCCCATGCCTTGCGCTTTACATATCCTACCTTCTTTTGTGCCGCCGCCAGAATCTTTGCTTCGTCCAGCTCATTCGGCTCACCCTCGACATAACATTGCCCATGTGCCAGAAGAATCAGAAAACGGACTATCTCGTTCGCGCCCAACATCGCGGATTTGATTGTTTTCGGAATACCGAGGAAAGCCTCATTTGAGGGAATCTGCACCGGTTGGATGGCAATCGTCTCGTTTCGATCCTTGATGAAGCGCCAAGTGAGCGTATCTTTTTCCACGCTCCCCTCCGTCCGCGAAGTCCACACTTCAGATCGGTGCCCGTCGTGCTCAATCCGCTGAGGATAAATCTCCGGCGGTTCGTTGGCGCACGGATACGGATCGCGCTCCTTGCTTTGCACTGCATTACCCTTGTCGTTTCTACTCATCGTCGTTCTCATTCAATCCTCATCCGCCAGGGAGAATTTCGCCGCCTCAAGCGCCGGCCAGTTTCTCATCAGTTCCGCGTGATCGCTTGAAGCCCCATTCATGGCCGCAGGTCTTACAATGGAAGCTGGGATCATTATCTCCAACGCAACAACCTCCTAACTCAACCTCATCCCGTTTAGCCGCTTCGCACAAATCCGGGCCGGGATAGCCGTAAATGATTCGCACTCCGGCCTCTTGGCCACATTTCGGGCATTTATATTTCCTGGAATTCATATTTTTTAGGATTATCATCGAACGCAAATAGGCGTTTTAATCAAAAATGAACACCACCACAGACATGGACAGGTCAGTGTCCTTCCGTTTTAATTGTTGCCCGGTCGTCAAGGCTGAATTGCGTATTGTCGAAAGCTCAATTCCGTAAAACCATATTGCATACGCAAATGGCTAATACTAATTACAGGGCCGACCCCAATCTTCCCTAGTCATTGTCTTCCTGCCGACTGCGTTCACCTTCTGTTAACCTGTCGCGGATTCACGGTCAGGCGGAGTGCTTGGTTAGAATCTTTTCGTGTTCCTTCTTGCAGCACAGGATGAACCGAACAATGGTGGTAATGATCTCAAGGAACTCGTAGGAGTAGCAGTACTTTCGCAAAGGCTGAGAGTGGGCCTCTTTGAAGTCCTGCTTCTTTCTGGCGTTTGTGTGCGCGAGGTCACCGTAGATAAAGAACTCGAGAATAGCGCGCCTCGTCCGGCCTTTCTTGAACTGGCACATTGCAGGGCTATCAAGATACTGGTTGAGACGATTGTGGGCTTCGCGAAGCTCTTTTTTCTTCTGGTCGTCAAGATGCGAGCTTGCTTCGAGAAGTCGACAAACATTATGGAGAGAGATCGGCTCGTTGTTTTGGATGAACATGCGGAGTGTCAGAATGAACGCCTGTGTGGCATCGTTGTCGGGCGCAGCTAAATTCGGCTTTCCGTGGCTCGACAGGCGGAGCCGTAGTCCTTTTGTAGTGATGTGTTGCCAGAAACGAGAATGAACTAACCGATCAGCTTTCTCGTTGAACAGCTCGATTGTCTCAATCTCGTTCTTCATATCTTAAGATTCCAACGAATAATATTTATCTTTCCCGACTGGATTCTCCCAATCCACCACCACACGCACTTTGTGTTATTCATCTGTTCCGTCTTACTCTATAACGGCGGAACGGTCGCTCAAGACATTTCCTCGATGGTCGGTCCTTCTGCACCGAAGGCTGTAAACCGGTAAAATTTGCCGCGATTACCTAAGTGCCGGAACTTCTGGCGGGCCATTTGGAGTAGTTTCTCGTCACAAGTTGATATGATAAACTGGCGTTTCGTGACCTCCGATTCGAGGAGCCCGACTACCAAGTCGAGGAAAGCATAGGTATTAAGATCGTCAAAATGCGTCACAGGGTCGTCGAGAAACACCGGCGAAAACGACGACCAAGTCTGTGAGATACAAGCGGTCAGAAATAATCCGAGCAACAAAGTCTGTTGCTGCGATTGGCTGAAATAATCTGTAGGTCGCAATACCTCACCGTTGCGCTTGACCCGGACGCAGATCGTCGATTCGCGGCTTGTAATTTCAATATCATCAAACCCATAGACGGAGCGAAGCCGCCGTTGGACAACCGATGTCCGGGGACCATATTCGTGGATGAAGTTGGCGATGGCCTGATTCTGCTGCGAGGACACCAATCGCGAGACCTCGGCAAAATACTTTTGCCATGGTTGGTACCGGTCGCGTTTGGTAGCCGCCTGCGTGAGTGCCTTCTGACGGTTACGGACAATCTGCTGTAGAGTCGTTAGTGCCGCCGCCGTCGTAGCGGCGTCCATCGCCAGTTCCAGACTTGACGCGCCATCCCGGAGTGCTAGTAGCTGTGCCTGCAAGCGGGATTGTTCCGCAATCAAGGCGAGTATTGAATCTTCGCTGGAGTCTGTTGGCAGATTAAACTCCTCCAATTTAGCGGTAATTTGGGTAACGTTTTTCTGGAGATTTCCAAACTGTGTGCGTAAAACCGCAAGTTGCGCTTTGAGTAACGTAGCCTCATGACGGAACGCACCTATTTCGGTTTTTTTCTGATTGGCTTCCGCTTCTGTTTTCGCTGCCTCGGCCTTAAGTTCGGCAAGATGCTTCAAATTAAGCTGCGATAACTCGGCAATCTGGCTGGTCTCGATGTTAAGAGAGACTTGGGTCAGCCGTGGATCGGTGCGCAGGCAGTTTGTTTCTTTCTGCACGCGCTCGAAGGTCGTCTTCTTTTCGTCGGCTTCTGTTTTCTTGGCTACGACAGTATTCTTTGCGTTTGCGACCGCTACACGAGCAGTCTCAACAGCGGTTCTAGCCACTTGGGACTGCTTTTCGAGTTTGGCCACTTCCTTTTGGAGCCGGGTGACAATAACCTGAGCTTGCTCGGCCGGCGTAGGACCATCGGCCTCCACTGCAACAGCTAGTTTGGATGCAGCGGTCGCAAAGTGTTCAAGCTCTGTTTCAAGCCTGATCTGCTCGTTTTTTAAAGCAGTGAACTGACCGTCGGCCGTCTCTTGATTCTGTTTGTTCACCGCAACCCGCTCGGCCAACTGCTTAGCCCGCTCCCGGACACCCGTAAGGTCCGCCCGTGCGCCGCTAGCCGCATCGGCTGCCACATGCTCTTGGATACGTTGCAGCAACTTGTCTTTTGATCCGTGGTCTTCTCCGCACAACGGACAGGTGCCGGTGCAAATGTGCCCTTGCAGTTGGGAAACAAGAGCCAGCATTTTGGACTGATTCTTATCGGTCTCAGAGATTTGCCGGACCAACCGCTGCTCCTCGGCAGTCACAGTCGCGAGCTGTGGAGTGAGTTTGCGCTCCTCGGCACGCAACGACTCCAAGGCTTTGAGTTGCGTTTGTTCGGACTGGAGGACAGTGGCCAGCCGAGTTCGGTTGGCCTGCCAGGTTGGAACCGCTTGACGCAGGGTCTGCGCTGTTGCCCATGCGTCCCGCGCGGCCTTGAGTTTTTCTTCGACTTGCGAGGCGGCAGCGTCCCTTGCGCGTAGTTCTCCGATCACTTTGTCTTCTGCCATGCGCAATTTGGCCAGTATGTCGGTAGCGTGATCCAATTCTTCGGTCAGTTGGCGCTGCTGCGCAACCAACCGTGTAAATCTGGGTTGGGTGTTCCGAACCCATTCGAGTAAATTCGCTTGGGTCTGTGCTCTAGCCATATTGGCTGTTATTTCGACCAGTCGCTTCTCTGCACGTTGGATTGCCAACTCGGCTGCAATCCGCTTTTCTTCCACGGCTTTGAACTCCTTCTCCTTTTGGAGAAGTTGATGCTGCACGGCCGCCAGCTCTGTTCGCATCCGTGGCACCCCGGACACCTCTTTGGCTAAGACGGTCAACCGCTCGCTGGCCGTCTTACTCTGAGAGTGCCGCGATTCCAGTACAGCCCGCCAACCACGCACCATCGTTGTATCGGTTTTTGCGGGTGTGACCTTAATTCCGACCGTTACGAGTTTGGCCCGGAGTGCATCGATCTCCGTATCGAGTGCTTCGATGTTGGCATGCGCCTTCGCCGGCTGGCCCAATCTTTCGAGCTCCTTATTGTCCGCAGCAATCTGTTCGGTCAGGATTCTGATCTCCTCAGTGGTATTGGCGATGGCGATTTGCAGCACTTCATGAACCTTGGCAGCCTTTTTGACCGCGTTGGCGTAGTCTTCGAACGCGAGCATCCTCGATACAATATCTGCCTTTAACTCACAATCGTCCTGAAAATTCTTAGTGAGTTCCTGCTGCTCTTGGCTGAACAGGTGCGACGCACGGAAAAGACTTACGAAATTCTCCACCCGGTCGGTTGCGGGCATGTTGCCACAGGTCAATTCGGACAGGATAGCTTTACGGTCTGTCGGCCGGCCATCGAGAAGAGCATGAGTTCGGTCACGGATCGAGCGGATGATTTGGCGAACTGCGCCTTTGCTCCGGAATGTGAGGGAGACCTTGCTTTCTTCGGAACCAGCGTCGAGATGCCTGGCGGTCTTTGCAAAGTCAGTTTTGCGTGACTCAAGGCAACCGATTCCGCCGGTTATGGCAAAATCGACGGCATCGAAAAACGAGGTCTTACCAAATCCGTTTGGGCCATATAGGACGGTGACATCGGTTCCAAGCGTGAAAGACTGAGGATTGCGGTAGGCTCGAAAGTTCTGAATCTCCAGTGTTTCGAGGCTGATAGGCTCGGGAGGCTGTTCAGACTGGACAACTGGCGCAATGGTCGTGGGAGTTAGTGGCCGTGGCTTACCGAATTCTTCCATTATGCAATCTTCCACAATTCCCTCAGCGCTGCGCTCATGCTGGACCACAATGGCCTTTGCGAGGGGGACCGGCACACCACATTGCTGGAGAAACGTTTGAGCGGAAGCTGGTCGAATAGACTGGCCGGACAGCGGTGCAAGCGGCAGAAATGGAAGCCGCCCCAACGACATACCCAGCGGAGTGGTTAGCGGGACAACGAATTTCCTGCAGAAATAGACATCGGTCTCAATGATGGAGCAGAGATGGTCGAGTTGCGGGAAGCCGGGCATGACACAAAACACAAACGCGAGATCAAAGGCGTCCCACTGGCCCTGCTGAGCGGCGTAGTAGGTCTTGAAACTTCCATACAGCACATCGTAGCTCTTGTGTATGTCGCCATTCATAAAAGCAAACGCAGCGATGACATGCTTGGTCTGCATAAGCAGAAGTGGCTGATACTCCGAGTTGACCACGGCATCAGTCAGCCGGGCATTGGGCAAAACTCTCCCGAGAAAGGCGCGCACATCGGCGCTGGAATTGGGACTAAGCGACAAGTTCGGCATTGATCATTCCTTGCAAGCTTGAGGGCGTTGGTGAGTTCCGGAAAATGTTTAGAAGCCTCTCGTAACCTAAGTGCAGTGTACCAGCCTGTGGATCGGTAATTCTGCGCTCCTGTCCAAGATGGGCCGTCTCGATCTCTAAAATACTTCCATACTTTTTCCGCCATGGTATATTATCGCGATCCCGCGAGACGAGAAGAACCTGCCGCCGTGGCAGGAGAGAAAATGTCTTAGCGTGGTCAATACACTCCTCGTGAGTGTTTCCACGGATGACTAGGAGATCAACCATCTGGCCGTTCATAACCGCCGTGGCGTGGGCGGGATCGGCACCGACTGTGGGATTTGGAAATCCGAGCCCAATGATGTCGAGGGTGTGGACAAGGTGTTCGACGGCTTTGGCTTCTGCGTTTTCCCATTCGTCTGCGTGTTTGTACTTCAATTCACCGGCAGCTAACTTTACTTTCGATTCGGTGGCAGCGAGTTTCACTGTGTGCTCTGCAGATTTGGCCGGAATCTTCCTTAACGCTGTAATGGTTGTGTGGTGAACGGCATCGACTTGATGCGCGAGCTGAGCAATAGGATACTGGAGGCTCAAACTGGGAAGAGTATCCAACTCATCGTTCAACCATTTCACGCAAGCGGGAACAGCGGTGCCGGGCACACGTGGATCGACGATACCGTTGAGCGGAAACACGGAGGCGTTGGCTAGGGCGATAGTCTTACCCGCTGCGCCATCGTTTAGTGAGTTTGGATTGATTTGGGAAAAGGAATGAATGCATGCCCCACACTCACGAAAGAACACGTCACGATAAGCGGATAGCAACGAACTCGAACGAAATCGCACGCCACCGTTAGAAAAAGTAGAATGACAGGTGGGATCGTGGAAAAGTGTTTGGCGAGAAAAGATTAGGCTTGTGCAACCGTAGAACTCGACACGACCAGGGCTGGCCTTGCCAGCGCTGTTGGCAAAAACCACGCATGCACGCTCGCGACGCACAGTAGGATACTCTGTCTGGTCAAAGAATCCAGATACCTCGGTCAGAAAACTATTATCCGATGGTTTACGGTTGCACTGAATTACAAAAACCCAAGAAAGAGATACTTCATCCGCCTGCGCTTGCGCCGCCTGCTGTTTCAGACCGTTGACCACCCATCGCCAAGGCTTTTGATTGCCAACCCTCGCGATCCAATCAAAACAAACGAGTGTGGAAAAACGATAGTTGGCGCCATTCTCCAACCGCCCCTTAAAGGTGAAAACCGATCTGCCTTGAAACATTTCTTGATAGGTTACGTTCTGTTCGGGCCAAGCGGGAGACAATTTGGGTTGAAGCCAGCGTTCAACGGTGCCATTGGCAGCTTTAATCCAAGTTATGCAGCAGTTAACCCACTCGTTAGGCGCGATTCGAGCCAAGCTGTTTTGCTCGGTGTCGAGATGGGTGTTGTGAGCACCCGCGAGCATCGTAAAATCCGCACTGGATAGTCCATCGGTGCCGCCTATCACGATGGTGCCCGTTGGCCAGTTGGTAGCAGTGAGGGCAGTATCGATCAGTGATACGCCGTCGAGTCCGGGGATGCTGTATTCAGGAAAGATAGTAAAATGTGTTTTTGTGGCACCGTGCGGCGCAGCACGAGCCACGGCCAGTGTTTCGGACAGAACCGCGAGTTGTCCGGCCTTTGCTATCGGCATACATTGATAGGGCTCGTTGTTAGTCAATCTCAGATAAGGCTGTGCAATGACCATTCCGACTCGATCAGCGGGCAGGCTGATACCACGCATAGATAGATCGATCGTTTCAATCTTAATCATAAGGTCACATCTTCACCTGTCACTAACAGCTGATACATTTTTAACCAATTTATCCAATCGGCAAAGGCAATTACGTTTCTGCCGCTAGAATAGTTTATCCCGAAGGATAATCCTGTCAAATCTTATTGTGAAAGAAAGCGCAACGATATTATCCAAATTCCTTTCCTAAGTAAAATGCCGGATACCAAGCAGCAGCATTATTAGGCACTACAAATCTGGCGAACCAGTCTCATAACAATCAAAGAGAGATGGACGCACGCAGAAGCTCGTCTCGTACGACTCTCCATAAACAGATCGATATGTGACTTGCACCATAATGCGTTGTAGGGCTTGTCGAATCTGCCGAGAGCCTAGCGACTCATTCCCAGAATCATACTTAAGCATTTGAAGTTTTTGTCCGGCGGCAATGAACTCACCCGGATTAAGAGATGTGCCACACGTTCTGCCTTTCAGTCCGATGATATTTAGCGTCGGAATCCATGATGCGGGTTCAAAGTGCTCTTGAGGTTTACTATCGAGGAGTACACGGAACTGACGAACCTCTGCAGGACCAACACCATTGTTCTGGATTTCCAGAAAGAACCGAGGATCTTGATCGGATAGCTTATGTAGAAAAGTAAGGTGGGGTCGAAGGCTGAGGCGATTGTGCTTTCTCATCAGGTAGCCTTGCCAGACAGCGACAAACAGCGCGACCAAGGCGATAATAATTGATGCCCAAACAGTGATTATTTCTGGTGTCATGATTCGTGATTTACCAATTCGTTGTCATGCGATGACGCTCGGCGTGTTAATATTACCGTGTTTTTCCATCTATCTCCGCAATTTGTCGAGTTTCACCCAATCCCCGGGGGCGCGTTCGTATTCCCAGAAGGTCCAGCCGTTGCAAGAGCGGCGTTTGACGGCGGCGGCACCGGCTACAGATGGAGAAGTATAGATTTTGCCGGCAAAGCGGATGGTGCCATTACGGCGCACCCGGGCTGTGAGTTTCTTTCCCTTGAAGAATGCCCTGAGTTTCATAGGGCCGGAGATATATTCCATTAGCACTGTTTTATGTCCGCTTTTCTCTAATTCATTCAGTCTCTGCCTCGGTGACCGATACTCTATAAACAACTCATCAATCTGCGCCAGGGCATTTCGTTTGCTATCGCGCCGGAACCGGCGATGTAGGTCTTCCGACCGGGCGAATTTGCCTTTCTGCTTGTTACCTGCAGGCTTTACCGTGCGCAGGATTAAAGCTTCAAGCTCTCGCAGATGATGATCGCCGATGGTTAGATACACCGAAAACCGGTCCCATGAATGCCCGTGCCGGTCCTTGAGATGGTGCTTCAGCCGATTGCGTAAATTTGTGGCAAGGCCAACGTAGTACAACTTGCCGCGCCGGTACAAAACATACACGCCCTGACGACCGCGAACGTATTGATAGATGATCTCCGGATTCCTCTCCAATGCCTCGCGGGAAATATTTTCCAGGTGCTGGCAGACAAGTTGTGCTCGTTTTTTCACATTATCCCTCCATCACGTCTATCGTTCGATCAGAATGTAATGCCGTTTTCTAAGAAACTGAAATGGTTGTTCCTGTTGAAAATCAGATGATCAAGGACGGTGATTCCCATGAGTTCCCCGGCTTCCCTGAGTCTGCGTGTTGTTGCTATGTCGGCCTCTGAGGGCTGTAGTGTTCCCGTCGGGTGATTATGCGCAAGAATCACGGCACAAGCCCGGTCCGTGAGCGGATCAGCAAAAACCTCCCTGGGATGTGCTGGACTTCTGTCAATGAGGCCAATGGAAACGACACGGACATTCATGACTTCATTAGCGCCGTTTATAGAAGCGCAAAGAAAGTGTTCCTGCTTTCGGTCAGCATAATGCCGCAAAAGCGGCAAAACATCGGCAGATGATTCTATTTTCAGACCCTCCGGCTTGATGCGACGACGAGCAAACTCTATGGCGGCCAGAAGAAGCGATGCCTTTGCCTGACCAATACCTTGTAGCTGAGTCAGGTCGTCCCCTTTGACGTTAAGCCCCTTCTCATCCATCACTCGTGCCAGTTTTGCAGCCAAAGCCATTACATCGGTTCCGGCAGTGCCTTTACCGAGCAAGATAGCGAGTAGCTCTTGATCCGTGAGCGCGCTGGCGCCCTTTGCCATGAGTTTCTCGCGCGGCCGGTCCTGTTTCGGTATCTGTGCGATAGTCTTTCCCATAGTATCTTCAGGCTGCGGACACCTTCTCCAAATTGTATTGAATAACCGTCAAAGCCATGATGTCGAAAATAGCACCGGGATCAGTGTATTTTACGTCTGCAAGTTCATCGTAGCGGCCACGCTCCGCATAGGCCGCTTGGATTTGACCGTTCACCTGTCCGTGGAAAGGCCCCTCCAGGTAGACGCGATCTTCCTTGTGCGTCTGTACGGTTGACTGAATCACGGGATCTTTGGTCTTTTCTTCTGTCACTTCCTTGATGTAAAGCGCTTCCTCATCAGTGATTTTGTGTTTCTCCCGTATGTCATCAATCATATCCTGCAAGGAAACCTTTATTGTTGGCGGACCGTTGCCTTTGGCATGTTTGCCGGGCTTAAGTTTAACTGCTCCGGGGGCGCGTACTTCACCTTGATACTGTACAGCCGCCTTCACGACTTCTGTCTTTCGGATCAGTTTCATCAACTCAGAAACAGTGCCTTGTTTGATGAGTTGAGGCCCGACGTACTCCGCAAATATCGCCAGTTCACGATATTCCTCCGGATAGGAAAAGAAACACGTTAGAAAGTGGAAACTCTTCACAAAACGCGCCAGCAGGTAAACAAAGGCTTTTCTGGCTTCAACGTCGGTAATCCTGGCATGAAACCGGGATCTAAGGCCGTTTACAGTGAATTGCACCTGGGCATCATTTTCCCTTTGGAGGAGTTTTACAAAGTTGCGCGCATCATCCTGCGTAAAAACCCCTTCGGAAAGAATCTCGTCGCGCAGTTTCACACACTGCTCCTGGCTCGGTTCCTCCGGCTCAAACGGCGTCCCTTTGCGATATTTGACAAAAGCCTTCAGAATCGCCTGCGCATTGTTTGTGAAGTCCACCACTACAACGTCTTCCTTGCCTTCGGTCTTGCGGTTCAGGCGTGAAACGGTCTGCACGGCATTTCGGTCAAACACGGGCTTATCGAGGAACATCCCGGCCAAGAGCGGCTGATCGAATCCCGTTTGAAACTTGTTTGCGACTATCATCAGGCGATAGTCGTCGCCCTCGAAACGGTCTTCGATCTGCTCGCCCTCTTTCAACTCATTCACTGCATACTCGCTGACGGCCACATTAGTCTGCGGATGAACGAAATCCGAGAAAGCATACAACGCCTTGTAGTTCGCGCCACGTTCTTTGAGCTTTTCCTTGATAATTTGGAAATACCGAAGACCTGCCACGCGCGAACTCGTAACAATCATTGCCTTGGCTCGTCCGCCGATGAGTTTCTTTATGTCTTCCTCGAATATCCGAAGCATAACTTCTGCTTTATACTGGATGAGCCCGTCATCCTGAAACGCCACATTCTTCAACGCCTTGGCCACCACGCCTTTTGGGTATAGCTTCTCTTGGTCCGGCTTAGGAACCACACGGCAATGCAAGTGATAGAGTGTCTTATATGAAATGATACTTGCTGCAACGTCCACAATATATCCCTCGGAGATAGCTTCTGCCTCAGTATAGGTGTCGAAAGCTTGTCCGAACAGCGTAACCGTTGCCGGCGCCGGGGTTGCCGTAAATGCCACAAAGAGCTGGTTACGATCATGTTCCCGGATGATCCGGGCAATCTCCTCTTCTTCATCTCCCGGCTCTTCCTCGGTATCGGCATCAGCATTGTCCGTGACCGCTTGCTCGCGGAATGGCTTCCGAATAGCCGCGCCCATCTTGCCTTCCTGCGACCGATGCGCCTCGTCTATCAAGAATGCCACGCGCAACTTTCTCAAGTCCTCGTTCTT
>Ga0247841_10002533_pt1 | contig 36121 bp, 34 predicted proteins | sample LaCruzMarch2015__2_FD_192410 | JGI IMG/M metagenome (GOLD analysis project Ga0247841, IMG submission 192410) | Freshwater microbial communities from meromictic Lake La Cruz, Castile-La Mancha, Spain - LaCruzMarch2015_18m | ecosystem: Environmental > Aquatic > Freshwater > Lake | place: Spain... | reverse complement strand
CGGTTGATTTCAAAAATACCATCATCATCATGACCTCTAACATCGGCTCCCATATCATCCAGGAAAATATGGAGCGGATGAACGATAAAAACAGGGATGAAATTGAAAATCGCACGAGGAACGAAGTTTTCGACCTGCTTAAAAAAAGCATTCGCCCCGAGTTCCTTAACCGGGTGGATGAAATAATCATGTTCAAATCGCTTACGCTCAATGAAATAACCCGTGTTGCTGAACTTCAGATCGGCCTTATCCGGGACTTACTCGGTAAAAACAATGTAACGCTGACAGCCACCCCCGCGGCCATCGCCTTTATCGCCCGGTTGGGGTTCGACCCGCAGTATGGCGCAAGACCGATCAAACGGGTAATCCAGAAACAGGTGTTGAATGAGCTGTCGAAAATGATCCTTGACGGAACGGTCGATCGTGACGCGGAGATTGAAATGGACGTAAAGGAGGGGAAGCTGATCTATCGCAACAGGTAAGTCGGTTTTTATCCGGTCATTCCACGCTGACCATACTTCCGTTTTGATAGGTCTCTTTTTTGGTGATGACCCCCTTTTCATTGTAATAGATCCACACGCCATCCTGGCGCCCGGCAATATACTGGCCCGTTATCATAAGCTGGCCTGAATTGTAGAATGTTTTAAAAAGACCCTGCTTCTCCCCTGCCCTGTATGCAGCTATGAGCTTGATCTTCCCGTCGAGCCAATATTGCTCCCAGCGCCCGTCGCGGATACCGTTTTTATATTCAAACTCTTCAGATAAGCCGCCTGCGGGATAGTAAACCTTTGAAAAACCGGTGATCATCCCGTTTACATATTCTTCTTCTGAAACCAGCGTGCCGGTTGATTCACTGAAAAACTGCCAGGTACTGTCCTTTTTTTCATTCAGGTAGTTGCCGGCTGCCATTTTGCGGCCGTTTAGAAAGTATGAGGTGGTAACAGCTCTTTTACCCTGGTTTGATAAAACAGAAACCGTTTTCAACTTTCCGTCAGGGTAAAAATAGCGGAATTCGCCGGCAGGAATGCCATCTTTGAAGCGCCCTTCATAAACGATACGGCCAACCGAATCGCGTTTGCGCCATAATCCCTGCTTTCGGCCATTGCTGTCGGTAACATTCAGCGTATCCTGCGCGAACATTGAACACGAAAAAATTGTGAATAGTATGGGTATGAAAATCCGGAACATAATTCTTAATAAATTACTTTTGCAAATTAATAACAAATTCTCTTGCAAACCTATCCTTCAAAACTTCTGGAACAAGCCGTGAACGAACTGGCTAAACTTCCCGGCATCGGGCGAAAAACTGCCCTGCGCATGGCATTGCATCTGCTGAAACAGCGCCCCGGCGAAGTTGAAGCGCTGGGGAATACAGTAATTAAAATGCGGAATGAGATCAATTATTGCAGGGATTGTCGAAATATTTCAGACCAGGAGTTGTGCGCCATCTGTGCAAGTCCCAAACGTGATCACACCCTGATCTGCGTTGTTGAAGATATCCGCGATGTAATGGCAATTGAAAACACAGGTCAGTTCAGCGGAGTATACCATGTACTGGGTGGAATCATATCTCCCATGGATGGTATTGGTCCGCAGAATTTGCACATTGAAGCGCTGGTAAACCGGGTCGCGTCCGGTGAGATCGCCGAAGTGATCCTGGCGCTGCCTACGACCATCGAAGGGGACACAACAAATTTTTACCTGTTCAGAAAACTGAATGATTTTAAAATCAGGTTAACTACCATCGCACGTGGCGTCTCAATCGGCGATGAACTGGAGCATACCGATGAAGTTACCCTGGGTCGCTCTATTTTAAACCGGACACTTTACGAGTCGGGGCTCCTGCGAAAATAAAAGAATTTCAGAAAAGTTCGAGTTGGTTGACCTTTGCCTGTGATATGTTCCCCACTTCGAGGCCTGCATAATTTTGTAATAACGGACGGATGGCCTTCTTGATCAGCTTATTCGGAGTTGTACGCCTTGATTTGCTGTAATTCATCAGCGACTTTTTCTGGCGTGCAGTAACCTTGATGGTGATAGTCTTGAATTTAACAGGTTTCCGCGATTTTTTAGCTTTTTTTCGGGGCATATGGATCAGCGGTCGTTTAATATATCCTTAAAATCATTGATTATTTTCTTTGCAAGATTGTCCGCTTTTGACATCATATCGCTTTCTGCATAGATTCTGACGATCGGCTCAGTATTCGACCTGCGTAAATGGACCCATTCATTTGGAAAATGGATCTTGATGCCATCGATGGTTGTAACCCGGTAAGATTTATACTTTTCAACGATGCTGTCCAGAATTTTTTCAATATCCATTTCAGGAGAAAACTCAATCTTGTTTTTTGAGATATAGTAATCCGGGTATTGATCGCGCAGGGTGGAACATTTTTTCCCCGATTTAGCCAGGTAGGTTAAAAAAAGTGCAATGCCCACCAGGGCATCCCTTCCGTAATGCAGTTCAGGAAAAATAACACCCCCATTGCCTTCACCCCCGATAACAGCCTTTTTCAGTTTCATCATTTCAACCACATTCACCTCTCCAACTGCCGATGCAAAGTATTTACCTCCATATCTTTCTGTTACCTCTTTTAAAGCTTGTGTTGAAGATAAATTCGATACGGTATTTCCAGGTTTATGTTGCAAAATATAATCGGCAACTGCAACCAAAGTATACTCTTCACCAAAAGTTTCTCCAACCTCATTGATGATGGCGAGACGGTCGACATCAGGGTCAACCACAAATCCCAGGTCGGCTTTGTTTCTGACTACCTCATCACAAATATCCCGCAGATGTTCGGGAAGCGGTTCGGGATTATGCGGGAAATGGCCGGTCGGATCACAATAAATACAATGGATCGTATTTACTTTCAACGCTTTTAGTAATTGTGGAATGGCAATTCCCCCGGTACTGTTCACGGCGTCAACGACAATGCTGAAATGTGCATTTTTAATGGCTTCCGTATCCACCAACGGAAGGTTCAATATTTTGTCGATATGTTTCCTGATGTAGGTATCATCTGTTTTGGAAGTTCCAAGATCATTGACACTGGCAAAATCAAAACTATTCTTATCAGCAATGGCAAGTACCCTCAGCCCATCGGCAGCTGAAAGGAATTCACCCTTGTGGTTTAGCAGTTTCAGCGCATTCCATTGCTTCGGATTGTGGCTGGCCGTCAGAATGATCCCGCCATGGGCCTGCTCATCAACCACGGCAATTTCAGTTGTTGGTGTGGTCGTCAGGCCAATATCCACCACATCTGCGCCCATACCCATGAGTGTACCAACTACGAGGTTGCTGACCATCGGGCCCGAAATCCGGGCATCGCGCCCTACAATTATCTTCAGCCGCTTCCCGGGATGGGTCTCTTTCACAAAGGTCAGGTATGATGAAGTGAAGCGGACAATATCAATGGGATTAAGCCCCTCGCCCATTTTTCCGCCGATAGTTCCCCTGATGCCGGAGATGGATTTAATTAAGGTCATATGTTTTTTTAGGCAAAAGTAAAGTTTTTCCCTATTACCGGTTCAATGTGTTAAAAAAAATTGAAAATCGAGACTTGAGAGAAACCCGGGCCAACTGATTTTTTCGTAATTTTGCGGAAACTGATTCCTGCATATAACAGGAAGGCAAAGCGCTGATGGAAGAATCTTTTGAATCCTATTTTGACCGCGAAACCCTCTCCCTTGTCGGACGGTTCGAAAAAATGCTCCAGCAGGATCATCACTGTTTCTTTGATGTTGATGAATTCGAAGAGATCATTGAGTATTATTTTTTCAAGAATGAGCAGCGTAAAGCATTCATGACCATCAACCAGGCGCTGGAACAACATCCGGGGAGTACGACCATCCTCGTAAAACTGGCTCAGTTTCATGTCAATTCGAAAAAAGACAGGGAAGCGCTGCGCATTTTGAAGGATATTGAACACGCTGAGATAGCCGACAGCGATCTCTACCTCGCAAAGGGAAATCTTTACAGCCAGCTCGAAAAACCCGAAAAAGCGATTGAAGAGTACCAGAAAGCCATCGCCGGGGCTGATTTTGTTGATGATATCTACTCAAGCATCGCTTTTGAATATGAGTCCCTTGGGATGTATGACAAGGCGATCGAATTTTTACTAAAAGCGCTTGAGGTGAACCCCGATAACGATGCAGCGCTCTACGAATTCGCATTTTGTTGTGAGGTTTCGCAGCAGTCGGAACGAAGCATTAAATTTTTGCACGCTTTCCTCGATCAGCACCCCTATTCGGTTGCCGCATGGTTCAACCTTGGCATCGCTTACAGCAACACCGATCTTTATGAAAAGGCCATTGAAGCCTACGACTATGTGCTGGCCATCGACGACACCTTTTCATCAGCCTATTTCAACAAAGCCAATTGCTATGCCAACATCGACCTGTTCGACAAAGCAATTGAAACCTATTTTGAAACCTTCTATTACGAAGATCCGGAGCCTGTCACCTATTATTACATCGCTGAATGTTATGAGAAGCTAAAAAAGTTTGACGCTTCCATTGAATACTATCAGAAAGCCATTTCGCTTGATCCCGAATTTGCGGACGCCTGGCTGGGTATAGGCATATCACATGATGAGCTGGGAAAACCCCAGGCCGCGCTTCCCTATATTCTCAAAGCAATCAAACTTACGCCTGCCATCCCCGAGTATTGGTTCATACTTGGTGACATCCAGATTAAACTCTCCAATATCGAAGACGGAATCGCGTCGTACCGGAAGGTCATCGAACTCGATCCTGACGATGCCGACATCTGGCTGGATCTTTCAGTTGTTTATGCCGACCAGAAAGACTTTGCGAAAGGTTATACGGTACTTTCCGATGGATTGCAGCATCATGCTGCGAATGCTGATTTTTTCTTTGGGATGGCTTACTACCTATATATGCAGGGAAAATCGCAACAGGGAAATGAAACCCTCACAAAAGCCATGGAAATGGATTACGACGGGCACAAACGACTTTTCACCACTTTTCCTGAAGCCCGGAACCACATGGAGGTGATTGCGTTAATTGAATCGTTTAAAAACAGCCGGATCAGTTGACCTTACCACCGGCATAATGCAGTGGATTATGATCTCGAACAACCTCACCTTTTTACCCGACCGCACTACAAAACCACGCCAAAATGGCATTGCCATGGTAATGGATAAAGGACTCAGCGTGCGTGAGGCCGAAGATTTAGTGGAAACAGCGGGTCACCTTGCCGATTTTGTCAAACTGGGATTTGGAACCTCCATCGCCGGAAACCGGGTCAAAGAGAAGGTAAGGGTATACCAGCAGGCCAATATAAAAGTATATGCCGGAGGAACTCTTTTCGAGGCCTTTGTCATTCGCAATCTTTTTGATGATTATTTGAGGTATGTCGATCAGTTAGGACTAGATTCCGTTGAGGTCTCCGATGGGTCAATGATTATGGACCACGATGTAAAGTGCGAATTTATCCACAAATTATCCAAAACATATACTGTTCTTTCTGAAGTCGGTTCAAAAGAATCCGGAATTTTAATTGCCCCGGGTCGATGGATCGAAATGATGCAAAAGGAATTGCAGGCCGGATCGTTCAAAGTTATCGGGGAGGCGCGTGAAACCGGGAATGTAGGCATTTACCGTGCCACCGGGAAAGCCCACGTGGCGCTTATTAACAGGATCCTTGCAAAGGTGCAATCCGACAAACTATTATGGGAAGCCCCGTTGAAAGCGCAACAGGTGTGGTTTATCAAAAATTTTGGCGCTAATGTAAACCTCGGAAACATTGCCCCTGCCGAATTAATTCCGCTTGAAACATTACGCCTTGGACTTCGCGGTGACACCTTCTTCTCCTTTTTGCCCGAGGAATTCAGTAAGTTTCAGCCGAGGTAGCGAGGTAGCGAGGTGGTAAGGCAGTGAAATAGTGAAATAGTGAAATAGCGAATTGCGAAGCAATCACGAACACCTAAAAAAAATAAAAATGATCGTGAGTAAATGCGAAAATCTGAAATCAGGTAAATGGAAAAGAAAATATTCGGATTGATCGGATATCCGTTGGGTCATTCATGGTCAGCTGCCTATTTCAATGAAAAATTCAGGAATGAAGGCCATGCAAGTAAATCCTATCAGCTTTTTCCGTTAGCCAGTCTTGACGAATTTCAGGCGCTCATTGCCAGCTTACCGGAACTTGCCGGTCTGAATGTCACCATCCCTTACAAAGAACGCATCATCCCCTACCTCGACCAGCTTGATGAAACAGCACGTCAGATTGGCGCTGTGAACACAATTAAAATCACCCGTGAAAAAGGTCATATCCATACAAAGGGCTTTAATACCGATGCAGCCGGTTTTTATCTTACAGTAAAAGATCATATAAAGCGATCTAATGCATTGATTCTTGGAACCGGAGGTGCATCAAAAGCAGTAGCTTTTGCTTTACAAAATCTTCAAATCCGGTATTCATTTGTATCGAGGAATCCCCGCGGGGCCGGCACCCTGTCTTATAATGAACTGACAGTTGATATAATTAAAGATAATAAATTCATTATCAATACAACACCAGTTGGAATGTATCCTAATGCGGGTGACTGCCCCCCGATTCCATATGATGCAATAGGTAAGGATCATTTTTTGTATGATCTCATATACAATCCCGAAGAAACAGGTTTTATCCGACAGGGAAAAATAAGGCATGCCCAAACGATGAACGGTATGCAAATGCTGATCAACCAGGCTGACCTGGCCTATGAAATATTTACTTCATCAGAAGATACTACTACTTGGTTTCCGGTTCATTATCCCTTACCACCTCAATCTTCAGATTAGCCACCATTGCAGCAACGGCGCCGGCGGCAGCCAGCATTGGAGCGATCAATGCGCCGATCACACCAAAGGTAACAGGTATCTCAAAATAGACCTTACCATCTTCATCCTTGATGATGAGTCGCCGCACATTTCCTTCGTGGATCAGTTGTTTGATCTTCTCGACCAACTCCTCTCCTTTCACCCAAAATTCTTCTTTAGTTTTTTCCATATCAATAAAATAAGAAGGTTATATAGACTATTTGATCAACATTTTTAACAGGCTGAGTTTGTCTTTATAGGGTGCATATCGTACCGGGATATCCGGAAAAACTGCCTTTTTCATGATCGACCGTGTATGCGAGAACACATCAAAACTGAATTTCCCGTGATAATTTCCGATGCCACTGTTCCCAACGCCACCAAACGGCAGGTTGTGATTGGCAATGTGCATGACAACTTCGTTGATGCATCCCCCGCCAGAGGAGGTCATGTTAAGAAGATCTGCCTGCTTTTTTCCGGACCCGGAAAAGTAATAAAATGCGAGGGGCTTGGCATGAGAATTCAAGTAACCGGTCACCGTATCGAGGGTTTCGAATTCCATAACAGGCAGTATCGGCCCGAATATCTCCTCCTGCATGATCGGATCATCCTGTTGTATCGCATCGATAATAGTTGGCGCAACATAACGCGTATCAATATCAATCTCACCGCCAACCAGCAGATGCGCCCCCTTCAGGAAGAGACCAAGCCGTTCAGTTTTGGCTTTCGTTGCAATACGCCCATAATCGGGACTCACCTTGGGATCAACGCCAAAGAAATCGGTTATTTTTTGTTTCATCAGCTTCAGCAGCTCATCCTTTACCGAACGATGCACAAAGAGGTAATCAGGTGCAATGCATGTTTGACCGGCGTTGAGAAATTTACCCCAAACGATGCGTGTGGCCGCAATTTTCAGGTTGGCATCATGATCGACGATGCATGGACTTTTTCCTCCAAGCTCAAGTGATACCGGCGTCAGGTTCTTAGCTGCTGCCTCCATTACTACCTTGCCGACCAGCGAACTTCCGGTGAAAAAAATGTAATCCCAAGTTTGGGAAAGCAAGGCCTGGTTCGCCTCCCTTCCACCTCCGTAAATGGCAATAAACTCTGAAGGGAAATATTCCCTGATCATCCGGTCCATTACATCCGACGTATGCGGGCTATATTCCGAAGACTTCAAAGTGATACAATTCCCTGCGGAGATAGCCCCTACCAGCGGGTTTATCAGCAACTGAAAAGGATAATTCCAGGGTGAAATGATCAAAACACAGCCATATGGTTCTTTATAGATCCGGCTGGATGACCAGAAATGAATCATCTGGTTTGTACAAACACGCCTGGGTTTAGCCCATTTCCTGAGATGGCGGATGTGTAAACCTATCTCGGCCAGGACCAGGCCGATTTCTGTTGCATAGGCTTCAAATTTTGATTTATGGAGGTCCTTCCATAGCGCTTCATACAGCCGGTCCTCGTATGCCAGTATGGCCTTCTTCAATGTTTTAAGCTGTAATATCCTGAAACCGATATCCTTGGTTTTTTGCGTTTTGAAAAACAACCGCTGTTTTTCTGCTGAAAACCTGACGTGTTCTGACATATTTGGCAAGTTGGTAAGTTGGTAAGTTGGTAAGTTGGTAAGTTGGTAAGCTGGTAAGTTGGTAAGCTGGGAAGCTGGCAAGCTGGTAAGGTGGTAAGCTGGTAAGCTGGTAAGGTGGTAAGCTGGTAAGCTGGTAAGCTGGTAAGCTGGTAAGTTGGTAAGCTGGTAAGCTGGTAAGGTGGCAAGTTGGCAGGTTTTTTTCTTGGCTGACTACAGAACAGAGAAAGACTCCCGGAAGTTCAACTTGCCAGCTTACCAGCTTACCACCTTACCACCTTGCCACCTTCTCCCCCATGTCCCTTAAATCCCGACATTGCCTGGTAAACGCCCAGCCACTTTCCGACGATCATGTCAAAAACCCGAACCGGGAGAATTCCTCTTGCAAAGGGCAGTATTTTTACCATAAACGGTGCACGTACAAACAATCTGTTTGATTTGATTGCCCTGACGACCTTTGCAGCAAGGATTTCAGGTTTCAGCAACGGCAATAAGGGAATCGGTTTAACACCCGAAAACATGCCTGTATTTATAAAAGATGGATTGACAGTTGTCACGCGCACCCCGCTCCCGGTCTGTTTAAGTTCAAGGCGCAGTGACTCTGACCAGCCTGAAACAGCCCATTTGCTCGCGCAATACACTGACATTCCGGGATTTGAAAGCATGCCTGCGGCTGATGAGATATTGACGATATGGCCTGAACCCCTTTTGACCATTCCCGGAAGAAATTCAAGGGTAACGTGCATCAGCGCATTCGAATTAACAGCCATGGTTTTATCGATATCGGCATGAGTAAAGTCCTTAAAATCCATATTCCCGGTAATAATTCCGGCATTGTTGACAAGTATGTCAACCTCTCCCAGTTCAGTTAGTACTTTCCTTGCAGTTGAAATTACCTGTGAGGCATTTGCAACATCCACCTCAAATGGATGAACGATGAAATGCATGGCACGCAATTCACGTGTTGTTTTTTCCAGCTTTTCCTTATTTATGTCCCACAATATCAATTGTTTTGCTCCATCGGTCATGCACATACTTCCCATCAGCCGTCCAATTCCTGATGCGCCTCCGGTAACTAAAACAGTAGCCCCTTTAAGTTTTGTCATTGATTGATTATTTTGATATTGAACAAATCCAAAAATGATTCTCCTCCGAAAAGGCAATTTAACGGAAAACCGGACACTGAGCGAAGTCGAAGTGTCCTTATTATCAGGTGTTTGAATCCTTCGACTCCGCTCAGGATCCAGTTGATCGGACTTTTCGGAGTGGACTCAAAATTACAATTATTCTCCGGATATGAAAAATATTACGCCGGGCAAAGATTTATTTGGTGATATTAAAAGAAATTCATAAATTTGCATCCCGTTTAAAAGGCCTATTAAGTTAATCAGAAACAACACGTATAACAATGAATTTAGCACCTGAAGTAAAAAAGAAAGCATTCTTAGAACACGGAAAATCAGAATTCGACAGCGGCTCCACTGAAGCGCAGGTAGCCCTGTTTACTATGAAAATCCAGCATCTCACCGAACATCTGAAGATAAACAAGAAAGACATGGTGACTGAACGGTCGCTGGTTATCATGGTTGGAAAACGCAGAAAATTGCTGGATTATCTGAAAAGCAAAGATATTCAACGTTATCGTGATATCATTAAAAAACTCGGTATACGTAAATAAAACTATTATTTTCTTTATAAATCAAGAAAGAGGCAATGTGATAATTGCCTCTTTTAATATCTCTAAAAACATAAGGCTGAAATTCAACGTGTTGTGAAAATAAGGTACAAATAGGGTACGAATTTTAACGGGAATTCACTATTTGCAACCTTTACTGCCTGGGCTTCTAACCCTCATATTCCCTTAGTTCAATCCATAAACAGGATACTTCATTCCTTGTATCGAAATACCGGGACCATACTTTAAATTGTGGTCTGGTAAACCTTTCCTCCGGCTCTTTATCCATTGGGATACTGCCAAATACTTTTATGATGGTTGCTTCATCAATTACGTCTCCAAGCACAGGATAAGCTTCAAAGGGCCATTCTGCCGGATTTGTGTCGTAATCATAACCTGTTGAGTAAGCAATGTTAAATACTACTTTCATTGATGCGATTTATTCAGAATCAAATTCAATCTTGTCAATCTCTCTCATTAATCGATCAGTTGCGCTGAGCGCCACGATAATTTTCTGGTAATGCAGGATGTCATCAAAACCCAGTTCGCGGCCCTTGCGATCTTTGAGCCACTTTTGCGCGGGTTGGTAGCCTCCGATGTAAAACTCCCAGGCCACTTTTGGTACGTTTGCAAAATATTGTGCCTCGTTGATGAATACATTTCCGTTGTCGTAACGGACTTTTTCAACCAAATTGGTTCCGTCTACCGGATACTGCGTAATATATTTGCCAACTTCAGGGCTTTCGAGGAGATGAATTTGCCTTAATTCACCGCCGAGCCTGACCAATTGCCAAAATGTTTCCGGATCCTTCGGATAGGGTACACGGGGAAAGTCAATCTTCAGGAACTCTTTGTATTTTTCACGGTAGGTTGGGCTGTGCAACACGGCATAGATGTAATCGAGCATATCAATCGGCGCAAAGGTACCCGCTTCATCAAGTTTTTCAGAGGTAAATTTCAGACAGAGCTTTTCAGCGATTTGCCCGATGATCTGCAGGTTGAGGTTGGGCTGACGGGATTTAAGGCCTTCAATGGATATCTGGGTGGTGGATTCCTGATATAAATATAAAGGAAATATCTGCGATCTCTCTTTTGTTGCAACAGATAAGGGATCTCGATCGCAAATACAATTCGTAATCAAAACATGTTTAAAGGCACCTGTTGATACTTGACGTGTAGTTATCAAACAGTGGTTTTCCTTGTCAATGATCTTCATAATATCAGCTGCTGGTCGACTTATTAGTTCGGGATTGTAATATAGAAATCGCCAGTCAAACGGCCGATAAATGGCTTTTTGAATAAATTTTTTGTCAAAAATAGTTCTCTCTCGCTTTCCTGATATGTTATAACTCGATGAATTTTTGACATTAAATTTGACTCGAAAATCCGCATCAATAAGTTCATCAGAATAAAATGTCTTAAATCTTTTCGTCAACTCATTTGAATTGAAATCGTAAAATAGTTTATCCCGGTCAGTTCCAATTCCATTACCATAAACTTTGAATAATTGGTCCAGGTTGAAAAAGGATTCATATTGGGATTCTAAAGAGAAATCCTTCGGCACAAAAAAATGGTAAGGCTCGGGGCAATCGAGTTCCTTCCAGGGGATGGAGGCAATGCTTTCGCTGTTGAGGAAATCGTACTTCGCTTCACGTTTGCCGTAGATGTCGAAGTGGAAGACCTGAGCGTGTTTGGGGTTATTGGGGTTGGGCATTGCTGTTGTGTTCGGTCTTTGTTTTTCTGTGGTTATCCGTCAATTTTCAATGTGTGACAATTCGTCACGGTTTGGGGAGGTTCTTTTGCTTTGTCTTTTCAATTCTATGGATATTCTCCTCAACCGGCAAATTTTCAGGCATAGTGCCGCCGAGTTCTTCGATCGTTTTACGAACTTTTTTGCCTACTTCGTAATGGGTTTTATTGGCTTTGTCCTTGCCCTTTATCTTTTCACGGCGTAGTTTTTCTTCGGTTTGGGTTGCACGGAACAGATTTGCAGCAAGTTCAGAACTGCCCATGTGGTCGAGGATGTTCTGGCTTTTCTTCAGTTTTTTCTTTTTATGAATGGCTTTTGCGTCAAGCCCCCCGTATAACCCCATGTACCCGTGATTCTGAAAAATGGCATAGTCGATGGGCTCAATTACCCCGGCATCTTTTGCAGCCTCGGCCAGTTGAAGATTATGTTTCTTCATTTCGCTGCGGAGGAACAGCCGCTTTTCATCTTCAGTGGCAAGCCTTGTATATTCCTCCATTTTACTGATTTCCTGCAACCTTGTCTGAACCGCAAAGTAAGTTTGCCCAATGGCAACAATTTCTTTCGAAGGATCAGCATTTTGAACAATAAGGTAACAGGCATACCGTGAGAGCCTGACATTTTCGACCTGTCGCAGGCCTCCCTTGCCTATCGTGATCATATCGAGGATATCCTCGAAATGATCATCGATACGATTGCCGCTATTTTTACATGCATCCCTGGCTTTTTCGATTACGCCAAGAAAATGCCTGTACTCAGAATATTCAAGTATCCTGGACATGTCTCTCGCAGTCCAAAACTCATTTCCCTTTTCATCGGTCCGCTTCAATTTTTCGAAAGCAGATTGAGGTATCAGCTCATTATTCATTTCATTTGCGTTTTTTTATGAAGATATTGATGCTCACGCCCTGCATGATATCGAACACATTCTCGTCTTTCCCGCCACCAGGCACGGACTCCTTTTTTTTGGCATTGCCGTGAAGGTCCAGAATGTAAGCTTTATCGAACGTTTCGAGCAGCCGCTTTCGCATTTGCCGGTGGGTAATGCCGTCGATGAAGCTGTTGTTTGAAATGTAAGCGAGAATGCCTTCGCCGTTCTTTTCAATAAAATGCTGGCCGTAGCGGATAAACTTGATGTAATCGTCGTCGAGGTTTAGCTTCTTCTCATTCAAACCGGTTTTATACTCGGCTATGAGCGATTGTATCCAGGCTCCTTTGTTGCTGCTGCTGACCGAATAGGGAGGATTACCCAGTATCACCATCACCGGGGTATCGCGTTTGATGTAGTTGGCTTCATTGGCTTCGGTACTTAGCCAGTTGGCGAAAAGGGTTCCGGTGTCGGGATGGTATTCTTCGAGGCTGTTGGTAAGAAAAACCCGGAATCGTTGTTCTTTGTTTGGTTTATACCCGGTTTCGGCTAACAACAGATCAAGTTTGAGATGAGCCATGGCATAGGAGGCCATCAGAATTTCAAAACCATTGAGGCGCGGAATCAGGTGATCTTCCACATAATTGCTCCAGATGCCTTGCTGTCCATCGAATTTCCGGTAAATGTGTTTCACCACTTCGGCCAGGAAGGTACCTGTTCCTGCTGCGGGGTCAAGAATCTGGACTTTATGAACTTCCTGTTCGACTTCAACCTCCCGCAATTTTGAGCGTTGATCGGATGTTGCTTTGGTAACCTGCTTTTGCTTTATCCTGATTTTTGAGGTATCGGCCAGGCCTTGAGGCAAACCAAATTCACTGATCAAAATATCATCAACCGCTCTGACAATAAAATTAACCACCGGATGCGGTGTGTACCAAACGCCCCTGGCTTTACGCAATTTGGGATCATACTCGGCCAGGAATGTTTCGTAAAAATGGATGATCGGGTCGTGGGTTTGGGTGGCATTGCCAAAGTTTTTGAGCAGCGCAGCCACATCAGTAGCGCGAAAAAGATCGGCCAGGCCATCGACGATCCAGACAATGCGGCTGTCGAGATCGTACCCGGCTACATATTGAAACAGTTTGCGTAGAAAAGGGTTGGTTTTCGGAATAAGCCCGGCCGCTTCCTGACGCGAAAAAGTATCAAGCGATGTATCGTGCAACCGGGCGGCAAACATTCCATAGGCAATGGTTTGAGCATAGATGTCGGCAAATTCTTTTGGTTTAATATCATGGATGAGGATCTGCCTGAACGCCGTGAGCTGGTCGCGAAGGGTGATATTGGCTTCATTGACCATGCTGAATTCTTCAGGCGATTCAACATCGGCAAGAGCATTTTCAATTAAAGTAGCTAAAAGTTTTGCTTTTGCGGCCATCATCTCAGCCAGTTTTTTAGGACTTTTGATGGTTTGACCCAGATAGGCACAGAAGTCTTTGATCAGGTTTTCGAAAGCGGCAAAATTTTCGGGCAGTGGCGCAATCCGGCCGTTTCGTATTTCGGCGATCTTCAGGGAAGTTTTAAATTCACCCTCCACGTAGAGATGAAAATCGAGATAATCTGTAATGATGAGGTTATCGAGTGATGCACGGTAACGGTCGAATTGTTCGACGAGGGTTTTGCTTTTCAGATCGACGCCAATATCTTTTGCCTCGATATAGCCGACCGGAATATTCTTTCGGGTGAGGATGTAATCGGGCGCGCCGCAAGCCACGCGCGAAGGTTCGTTGGTTACCTGCACGCCCTGGGCCATGCACTCCAACAGGCTTTGCAAATCGCCACGATAGGTATGTTCAGTGGCTATTCCGGTTTTGTACCGGCGGTTCAGGTTTTCGAGGTATTCGGGGATGTTCATGGTTTGATTCTCATTTCAAATGTAGGAAAAGAGAATGAATCCATGGTCAAAAAAGATAAAAGAGTCGGGCAAAGGACAATAATAATATCAATGCCTTTTTACTTCTGATATTAAACAGATTTTACTGGCTCAGTATCCCAGAACGAAAAATTTTATAGGCTTACTGTTTGATAATTTTGACGGTTTCAGCCTTGTCTCCTGAGATTACGCGAACAAAATATACTCCGACTGGTCTATCTGACAATGAGAATTCATGTTTATACTGGCCATTGAGTAATTTAGTCAACACCTTTTCACCGGCAATTCCATAAACTTCCACTGTAACCTTTTCAGCCGGTGTTGTATCGACAAATTCAAGATTGAATTTATCGTTGGTAGGATTGGGATATACAGTAAACATGGAGGCAATTAACGCATTTTGTGATTTTATCTCTTTGGATAATTCTTCCAAACCTCCGCTTGATGTGAAAATTTTCTGTGGAATGTTCGGGAAGAGACATGGATCGGATATCACGGTATGCAGATACCCGCCTGATTGCACCGTGGTACCGGGGAAAAGCTGAATATGTTGACTTGACACCATGATGGCGCTTCCTCCGCTTTGAATAGCGAAGAATGCCCCGCTACCAGCGGCGCTGATTGTTTGGGTTGCCTTATAGGTGGCAGACTGACCGTTACAAACCGTGATGTTCGTCAAGGTGTTTTGCAATGGAACCGTTTGCACAATGCTATTCATGTAATAGGTCGCCGTGGGTGTGTCGTTCATCGGATCGCCGTTTTCATCGGCGTACTCGCAATCGCCACCGTTATTTGAGGTGTTGTTGAAGGTTAATGAAGTTGTTCCATTTGAATAAGCAAACGTAAGGGTGACCAGTGAGGCGCCATTGGAGAACGTTCGGGGCGTTATTTCGCCCCAAACCACAATGATCTTGTGCAGGTTTGCCGTAATATGCACATCGTTTACAATCATTGTCCCCAGGAGTGCATTTGGAACGAACGAAGAATAGGTCATTACTGTAGGGTCGTATTCGATGCGTAAACTGACAGATGAAACATTGGTAAAGTTCGCGACTGTTACCGGGATTGCAATGGCTCCGGCCTGACATAAACCGGCGCTGCCAGCCGTGGTGATTGGCGCATCGCGGGAAAAGGCCTTGCCGATGGTGAAAAACAGGAAAAACAATATGAATCCGATTAAAAGAAGATGGTGTTTTGATTTCATGATGATGGTTCTTTAACGATTAATTTATTTATAAGCGCCTAAGCCTGTGTTATCTCCGCTTGGTTTTTTGACCTCACCCCCTGACTGCTACTCCTGGGTTTCTTGACCTCACCTCTTGACCGCTACTCCTGGGTTTCTTGACCTCACCCCCTGACCCCTCTCCTCAAGGAGAGGGGGGAGAGGTTTGGGGGGGTGGCTTTTTCCCCTCTCCTTGAGGAGAGGGGTCAGGGGGTGAGGTGGCCTTATTTAGCGCTGATCACCAGCTTTTTATAATAGTTTCTTGCCAGGTTAGCAGTTGAGCCGATTTTCACTGTGTAAACTCCCGGAGGCAGTGTGTTTAGGTCGAAGGTTCGTTTGAAGGCGCCTTGTTCGAGATCTTCCTGAAGCAGGATTCCGATTTGCCGGCCTGTAGGATCGATAAGGCTGATGCGGATATGGTCGGAGACAAGCAGGTTGAATTCAACAGTTAGTTTCTCTGTTGCCGGGTTGGGATAGATCATGCAATTTTGCAATGATGCTGCAGGATCATCCGTTCCATTGGGATTCAAAGGTAAAACAACAGGAGCTGACAGGGTGCAAATAAAGGGTTCGCCCCATGTATCAGCCAATTCAGATTCATTGCCCAATGACAGCGAAAGTGATTGCCCATCTTCAATTGCTTTGTTCAACCTGAACCGCATCGTAAGAAAGACTTCATCCCTGTTCAATGTCACCGGCTCAATTTCCGACCAGGCCACCCTGATCTGATCGCCCTGAACATGATAGGTAAGCGCTTTATCAGCCATGGAGAGATTGACCAGGGTCAGATAATCAGCAGGATAGGTGAACACCAGCGAAATGGCGCTGGTTTGCAGCTCCTGCAAGATACTGACGGGCAGGTCAAACTCCTGGTTTAAACCGGCTTTAACAACGCCGTTTGACACGAGGTTAGCCATTGAGAGTATCGATTTACCTGGTGAAGGAATGTTGGAGCCATTTACATCGCCAACACAAAGCCCGTAGAAGTTGGCAGTTACATCGGCTCCGGCCACGATCACAGTATCTCCTCCAATGGTTTGTTTGGCAAAGGTCCAGTTGCCCCGCGTGAAAGAGGTATCCAACCCTGCAAAGCGGCGTTTCACCTTCAGTGCATCCGTACCGTTTATCGAGTTGCTCAGGTTCACATCGGCTGCCAGCAGTTTAACCGGTTCAGTGAGGAGCTCCAGGCCTGCGAAGTGGCGTTGTATTTTCAATGCATCCGTGCCATTGATCCCGGCCCAGGGTTTTATGGTTGAACCATCGAGGGTATAGGTATTGTTTTGTACGATGGGGAATTCATAGTACCCACTCACATTGGTGGAGGCTGAATCAATTTTGATTGCGTTGAGTTTGAGATAGACCTTCACGTTATCGAGGACTGTACTAGCTGAATTATTATAGTTGAAATTACCGCTCACCTTAAAGCCAGCCTGAAAATGAACATCGCCAATGATGTAAAACTGATTGGTGGGTAGGTCATACAGCGGGTCGCCAAGTTTATCGGCGTATTCGCAATCGGCGCCGCCATTCGAAACGTTATTCCAGATCAAAGGCGTCGTCCCTGAAATATGGGTAAAGGTCAGATCGACTATTTTGCTGTTTGCCGGAAGTGTTTTCGGATAGATATCGGTCCAAACCAGAATTATCTTGTGCAGCGAGGCCGATAGATGGATATCATTCACAATAAGCCCTGCCAATACCGGATTTGGATTGACATTGCCGGTGTAGGTAAGCAGGGTTGGGTCGTAATCCAACCTGAGCGAGAGGCTGGTGATGCTGTCGAAGTCGGTCACGGTAATTGGAATGGTTACCGGGGCATTGTTGGGAACGCCTTTCGAGGAAACTGTTGTGATGGGTGCAAACTGTGCAGGAGCGACTTCAACTGTTATGTACAGCGTTGATACCGGCCCGTCGCCACAACTGTTCTGGGCCTTTACGGTAATATTCCCCGACGTTGCAGAGGCGCCAAAATTAACAACGATCGAATTGGTTGTACTCGCGCCGGTTGCTCCGGAAGGCAATGTCCATAAATAGGCTGTGGCGCCGCTTACCGGCGTTACCTGGTATACGATTCCGGTTGAACCACGAAACACGGTGGCAGGTCCGGAAATGGTTCCGGCTGAACCCGGGATTACTCCTTTATAGACAGCAAGCGACGAAATGGCGCCATCTCCGCAACTGTTATGTCCTTTCACCGTTATGTTGCCCCCTGTAAACCCCGCGCCGAATGCAACGTTTATAGAATTGGCAGAACTTGATCCGGTGACCCCTGTCGGCAATGTCCAGATGTAGCTGACGGCATTGGCTATGGCCGCAACTGAATAGACCCCGGATGTAACCGTTGGACAAATGAGCGTAGCGCCGGTAATTGATCCGGCGGCTGCAGGCAGCAAACCTTTGACAATGGTTTTAGAGGATTGTGTTCCATTTCCACAGTAATTGTGACCTTTAACGGTAATGGCGCCTCCGGTGAACCCGGCGCCAATTGCCACAGTGATGTTATTGGCGCTGCTTGATCCGGTCATCCCGGTTGGCAGGGTCCAAATATAGGTTACGGCGCCTGTAATGGCAGGAACAGAATAGATGGCGCTCGTCACCCCAGGGCAAATGGTATCACTCCCGCTGATAACGCCCGCAGCAGCAGGGATCTGACCCTTTGTGATCATCAGTGAGGCGGTTGTTCCGTCCCCGCAAATGTTATGACCCTTCACGGTGATGTTCCCACCTGTAAAACCACCTCCGAAAGTAACTGTAATGGAAGTTGTGGCGCTTGTTCCGGTTGTTCCTGTTGGCAGTGTCCAGATATAGCTTGTTGAATTGGTAATTGTTACAATGGAATAGGTTGCAGTTGTCACACCCGGGCAAATGGTATCTTCGCCTGCGATGGCGCCTGCAGCGAGGGGCAATGGATTAACAGCCAGGGTCATCTCGTTTGAAAAACCGGCACATATACCTATACTATCTCTCACCTTATAGGTTCCTGCTGTTGAAACAATCAATGACTGGCCTGTTGACCCCTGAATTTTTGCATTATCCTTGTACCACTGATGAAAATAGCCGGTTGAGAAATTTGAACTCAGGGTAACCGTTGTTCCCTGGCAAAACGGGTTGCTGCCGGTTAAGGACATTACCGGAGATAATCCGCTGGCATTGACAATCACGTGTTGTGATTCTTGCGGACAACCTGCCGCATTATAGACCACACAATGAAAATTACCTGATGTAATGGCAGTATAATTTTGCAGCGTTGCGCCAGCGATGAGTGAATTATTTTTGTACCATTGCCACGTATATCCTGTTCCTGTTGCGGCTGTTAGTATGACGCTCTGTCCAGATGCAGCGCAGAATATAAGCGGGCCAGATGCAGTTATTGTGGTCGGCGCCATTGGATTGACAGTTACAAACCGTGCATTGGTAAATAGTGAGCCATAATTGACTGTGTCGGTTATCAGCGCTTTATACCATCCGGTTGCAACCGGGATGTAGTATCTTTTGGTTGCCCCGGCAATGAGCGCATTATCTTTATACCATTGATATTTATAGCCGTTCCCTTGTGTTGCCCAAAAGGGTATGCTGTCGCCCACACAGAAGTTAGTATCGGCAGGAATGGGCAAAAAGTTGTTTACAGAGCAAAAATTATCCACCACTGTAAAATATGGCTGATAAATATTGAGTGATTCAGAAAAATCACCTCCTACATACACCTTGTCTTTAAATAAAAACAATGTACGTACCAATCCATTCGGATCTACATGCCATATTTTAGAAGCTCCTGATGTATTTGGTTTGATGACAAAGGTGTTGATCATATCATAATATTCATTGTTTTCTGTCCGCATTAATCCTCCTGCATATATTGCGCTGTCGGCAATAGTTATTGTTTGAATCTGATTACTCATCTTCACCGGATTCTGGGTTTGAAGGATATTTGTTTTGACATTGAATGAAGCAAAGTTTTTTCTGGTTTGTACCCCAATTGTTTCAAACTGACCACCGATGTATAGTCTGTTATTCCTATATGCAAGGGCATTCACCTTATTATCCGCATTTGGATCAAAGGTGTTAAGCGCCATCGTTGAAATTCTGTAAGATGCAACCCTGTTACGTGTTGATCCTGATATTGAGGTGAAATTACCACCGACATACAATGAATCCCCGCCAATGACCACCGATTTTACTGTATCATTGGGGCTGGGAGTCCATGTGGATGACGTTCCGTCAGAAATCTTCACTGCGCTCAACCTTGGCCGGGGGTTGCTCCCGATATTAGTAAAGGCTCCTCCTACATAGAGATAATCACCTTTGGCTGTCATTGTCAATACCGAACCATCAGCATTGGGATTCCAGCCGGTTACATTACCATTCGCTTGTAGTTGGACAATCCTGTTACGAGGGATGTTCGAATTTGTTCCCTGGTTATATACCTGAGTAAAATCGCCCCCCAGATAAAGAAAATTACCAGAGGAACATATAGATCTTACAATGCCATTTGTATATGGATTCCATGACACCAATGATCCACTAAGCGCATTGATTGCGGCAATATACTGTCGCCATCCACAGTTAACTCCAAAAAGAGACCCCCCAATATAAATATTGTTCCCAAAAGTCGCGATCGATAAAATTTTAGCTCCGGTTCCATATAAACCTATTGCCATAGGAGACCAAGTGGTAAGTAAACCCCAATTCGGATTTGGAAGAGGCCCGAAATCAAAAGAACAAACATAGAATCGTTCCACCGGTGTAGCAGAGAGGAAGCCTCCACCAACAATCAAATTATTACCATTAACGCCAAGCGCGAATACTGAGTCATTAATTATAGTCGATGTCGGTATCCAGGTTGTAACATTTCCATTGGTATTGTTCACTGACGCGAGCCAATTTCTGGCTCCACCTCCAATATTATGAAACCCACCACACACATATATATCATTACCGATAAAAGCAAGATCTCGAACAACCGCATCAGGATTGGGACTCCAGGTATCAAGAACTCCTGTTGACACAGTATAAGATGCTAACCTCGTCCTTGGTAATGTAGATATATTTGTAAAATCGCCCAAAACATATAATTTACCAAAATATGGAATCAGTTTTCTTACCAATGCATTTGGATTAGGGTTCCAGGCAGTGGCCATTGCAAATGTTGTATCGACAGCGCCTAAATAATTCCTGGTTTGCCCACCAATGCTGGTAAAACTGCCTCCGGAATAAACCTTATCACCAAAAATAGCAAGTCCGTTTACTGGACCATTCGGTGCAGGATTCCAGGATGTAGCCATCCCTGTAACTTTATCCAACATGACAAGATAACCTCTTGTAACATCACCCATCTTTGTGAAATTTCCTCCCACAAACAATCTTGATCCGGAAACAAGGATTGACTTTATTTTCCCATTCGGCTTTGGATGGAAAACAGTATCAAACTTTTTATCGCTTCTGATATGGGCGAGATATTTAATACTATCAAGCCCTACCCTGGTGAAATCACCGGCGATATACCACCCTCCGGAACCATCTGAAACAACCAGGTCGATTGTTCCATTTACCCGGGGCATATAGGTCGTGTTTTGTGAACGTGGCAATTCGAATAAGGCGCCATTTCCTGTGACCCTCGCCAAAGCAGTAAATTGTCCACCTATATAAACAGAATCTCCCTTACGTATAACGGAGTGCACCTTTCCATTTGGAGTGTAGATACTGTCATTGTAACTCTGAGAAACAAAAACACCCGTTGTATCTGTGTTGTTCAGGATATAATTGTTTGTTGCACAAGCTGAAATTTTTTGAGTGGTTTCTCCGGTTGACCAATTATATGGTGTTAGACTGGGCTGAGCTCTTAAAGTTAGACATAACGGGGATGGAGATGAAAGAGAACTATATATAGCTGAAATTCGGGGATATGCAAAAAAACCAATTTCAACTACATTAATATGGCAATCTGTACAAAGAAATTTCCAAAATCTTGCACTTGTATTGGGAAATGAAAACTCATCACCTGATGTAATCCATGTTGTTGCAATAACAACAGTCCACGGACCATTGCAAGTTGGCCCTGAATATAAAGCAAACTTGCTAGGGAAACAACTTAATTGGTGGGCATTTAGATAAAATTTTTCAATAGAATATGGTACTCCTAAATCATATATAATGTACCCTACATACGTAGGTAAGTATGAAGAGGTTAAAGTACTATTATCACAACTGTACGATGGATTTGAAGCATTTGAATTGCATACCCACGTAGGATCATTAGTAAGCCATTTTTGCGAAAATCCTGTAAAACCGAGGATACAGAATATGAATGAAAAAAGGAGTTTTGTTTTCATGTTGCTGTTTATAAAATGGGTTGTTTCAATTTTATCTTAAAAACCTGATAAGATTATACCTTAGCAAAAAAGATTAACCTGAACACGTCCTTGACGTAGTTTCTCATATAGTAATCATATCGAAGGATAAATAATATAAAAATTAATATTACAAATAGGAAGTACCAGCAAGAGCAGACATTACAGAAAATTGTCCACTTTGCCAACACGAGGGTAAGAAAGAGTGGGAATGAAACCGATTCGAAAAAATTTTTGAGATCCTTGAATCGTAGATAAGACCCATCAATTTTATTGAAGATTAGGTATCGTTCAGACATAATCCCGATGTTCCTTAACTTCCTTGTTGTAAGTGGAAAATTGCAATTCAAATCTTTCGATGAGGTGCTTCCTGACAGATTGGCAAGAATCCCAAGGTTAAACAACTTCTCTTTTATAACATTGCAAGTGGCAATATCAAGTCTTTCCAGTATTACTTTAAATTTAGGTATCGAATAAAAGATTCCAATCTTATTATTCTTCCCTTTTCCTTCAATCTCCGGCTCTAATACTAAAAAGTAAGCATCTCCAAAAATATATCTATATATACATGTAAATGGTTTTTCGAATCCTCGCAAAACAATACCCAATATGAAAGCGAAAACAATAAGAAGGGTAAATAGTACAACATCGAAGTCTTTTATAGTTTTCCAATCCATCATCATCAGGGTCTCCGGATACACCAAGTAAACGATCATGACTATAGATGCTTCCCATAAAAGACCGGATAAAATATTGTTCATGAGGTCTTTGAATTCAAATTTGCTTTCCATATTGATTAGATTAAGAGTGGATTATAAAAAAAACAGCGTGGCCAAATTGCCTACGCTGTATCTGAGGTCCGACCAAGAACCCTGCGAACAAGTGTAAAACAACGACCACGCTTTCACGTGGCGCTTTGCTTTTTCTGTTCGCATTTGAAATTTGGTCGGTTTCAGATACAGAATTCGGCTAAACGCTATATTTCTAAAAATTTTTTCTACATGATAATCAGGGTTTTAATATTCATTTCATCCATATTTAAGTAAAAGTACACCATCAAAACTGCGAAATCAAGGGATTCGGGAAAGAAATATTCTCAAATTTCCCTTGGTTTCAGAAAACATTCCTCAACAACGCTCAAAAGCAAACCTAACCATACATAACCATTATTCAGCAATCATTCTGATATTCAATCTCTCATCAAAAACCGTTAGGTTGGTTTGCCATAACATATTTTGTCCTGATTTTGAGCATGTTAAATGTAGTAATAAAAAACTGATACAATACACTCAATTTCAAAATATATTTTTCACATATGGAAAGGGTTACTATGTACATCGTGGTTTACTAAATCAAGTATTATAAAGCAATACAACAGCGATAGGACTATTATAATTGATTATCTTGGTACAAACTGAACCCCCTTTTGGTCATGGCAGGGGAAGACCGGCAATATTAATCATCAATACAAGGAATCATGATTTACTTAAACAGCCACCCAACCCTCACGTTCCCGTAAATTCCATCCAGGTACAATCCCCCGGCTGATATTGTGAGTTGATCTTTGATAACCAGCTGGACGCTGACGTCGAGGCCTGGGAATTTGGTGAAGGAATTGAGAGAGATCCCAACATACGCTCCGTAACGAAATGTGGGTTGCTTTTGAACGGGTTTGGCAATGCAGGTATCAACCTGCCGGGTGATGGTGATGATTTCTTTTGGCCAGGTGAATTCAGAGAATGAAAGAAATTGCAGGTCTCCTTTTGCCTGCCACCGGAACCGGATGCCACGCTGGTTGAAGACTGAATCGTACCAGCAAACATTGAGTGACTGAGTGACTGAGTGATTGAGTGAATGAGTGATTGAATCGTTGGTAGGAATGGGTTTGATGATGATTTTTCCGGGAAGGCGAATGGTGTCGTGGACGGTGTCGATTTTTACCGGAGTGTTTTTGTAGGACAATATCAATGCAGCTTGATTGCAGAGGAGCCTGTTTTTTGCAGCGTCGTGCAAAACCCGCTCCAGCACCACGCCCCCGATTACCAGCAGGGCCAGGATGACAGCAACCCAAACAATGGGCCGGTTCATTTCTCGGTCTTTAATGGCTCACCTGAAGAATTTGAAAAGAAGTTTTTAATCAGATATGCAAGTCCGGAACCCACCCCGGTTAAGATAATAGGCTGCCAGAAAAGCCAGGTCCATACTAAGGAACCGGCCTGGATAGCCTGGTAAACGCCTGTAAGAATGGCGCCGAAAACGGCAACCAACAGACCTTTGGCAAGGTCGAGCCAGTTTAGGGAGAAGAAGTTTGAGTTCATGGCTTTTAAAATTAAAAATTAAAAATTACGAATTACGAAGGGTTACTTTATCATTGGTTTCTTAAATAGACCTGGATTTCGTTGACTTGTTTGAGGATTTCGCGGGTATCGGATTTTATGTCGATTTTGAGGGCGTCGAGTTCTTTGCGGTTTTCGGTGCAATGTGCTTCCACGTTCTTTTTAATGTTGATGATTTCGACATTGATAGCTGCGATTTGAATTTCAAGATGCACCCATACAGAGATAATTCCGGCAATGAATGTTGCCAGGCTGATTGCCTGTGGCATGGGAAGACCGAATATTTTAGTGTCTCTGACCATGAGGCCGGAAGATTAGAAAGCCAATGTTTCAACCATTTCGATATAGGCTACCCAATGAATGGGCGTAGCCTCCAACCCGGTAGCCGTAAGTTTCAACGCTCCATTCTCAGTATCGGCGGTTGCTTCAACTACGACATTGTCGGAGGTATTATCGGCAATAATCGTATTTACAGGTGTGCCAATGAGGGCAGTGGTATTGGCAAGCTCTCCACGTTTTATCATTCCTCCGATCGTGGCATGATACGCTGCAGCATGATCGGAGCTGGTAGCAAGTATCCTTATGAAGAAGGCATATATTTTGAATTGGGCCAATTCAATACGATAAGATGGGTCAACTAAAAGATCAACAGGATCATCGCTCGGCGTGATTCCCTTAGCGATGATGTGGGTGACCTGGCAACAACCGGGATCACCATCGGTGAAGAGCCCTCCTCCTTTAATATGTTGCGTATGGTTGTAGGCTGCACAATTTTTGCCCTCCATGTGCACATAATTGAACCCATTGTTGGAATTCACAGAACCTTCGCAATGGCCATCGGAAGCTTGCTGATCGTTTGTGCTCCCTTCGACATGGTTGTTATTACCGATACAGGTATTATCATTCCCGGATACGGAGTTTTTATTTCCCGTAACAACATGAGAATAACCTGCTACCAAATTGTGAGTGCCTTCGACCGCATTGCTTTCGCCAGCTACTGAATTATAGTGTGAACCAGACGTTGATGCAGTATTGGCTTTGCCAGCAATAAGATTATCATTGCCCGCAACTGTCGAGTGATCCTCTCCCACTACCAGGTTATTGTTACCAGCAGATGTATTATCATTACCTCCTACAATATTGCATGTACCGGCAGCGGTATTGAGATGGCCAGCGCCACCAGAGCCAACGATTACTGAGTTGGCCCCTGCACCTGGTTTGACAAGATCGGTGACCCCTTTTATAGTAGCGGCTGTAACCGGATTAGTACCACCGGTATCAAGACCCTGATCGGTACCCGCAGCGTGCTTTTTGGAAACCGCATCATCCACGCTTGCCTGTGTTCCGGTAACAGCCTTGACAATATCTCCGGCAGCATCGATCAGGTTTAGCACACCGTCTTCATCCATATATGTACGGATTAACCCGGCTGCTGGTTTTGATGGAGCAGAAACAAGCAGGCTGTGTTCCTGAAAATCGGACTCGTTTTCGGCTGCTCCCTGGCCACGATTGAAAAACGTTGAATTACCCATTTTTTTAATTGTTGAATTATTGATTGATTGAATTATTGACTGAGTGATTGAGTGAATGTGTGATTGATTGATGCGCTAATTAAATGTGAAATAGCATTCGGTGATGATACCTTCTTTTGCGCTACCTACCTGGACATAGAACCTTAGCCAGGTTGTGAGTACTTCCAGGATATTTAGTGTAGCAGAGGTATCATCTCTATCGAGTACTACCTCGACAACATCGTCGTAGTTTTTACCATCGAGGCTTTGCTGGAGTGTTGCAGTGACGTTGACATCAAGCCCGGAATAGGAGAATTGCGCAGTGATATTCATGGATCCATCGGGTACCTGAACTGCCTGAAGACAGGCATTGCCCTCGGCAATATCGAGGTTGCAGGAAATTTTTGTGCGTGAGAGAGGCATATGATTTACGATATACGATTTACGATTGACGATTGACGATTGACAAATTTTATAATTCAAGCATTTCAACTTTAGCGATCCAGCGTATGGATTCACTAACTACTCCGGTCACGGTGATACACAAAGCTCCATTGATTGTATCGGCGGTTGCATTTGCAGTCAACCCATCACCCAAATCAAGGATCACTGTATCAACTGTTGGCGCAAGTATGATTGCAGAGGCATTGTTGGCTCCGATGGAGATCACGCCTTTCATCTCTTTAGCGTAGCCTGTATTAAGCGATGAAAGAATACCAAGGACCCTGGTTGTAAATGAATAAGTTTTGTTTTTGGTCAAAACAATATTATTTCCATCGACCTGCAATACTAAAGGTGTTGAATTGGTGGTTGTTCCTGTTGCAACATACGCTGTCAGCACTTTGACAATATTGCCGGATTGTTTGATGTGACACACGGCATCAGTTGAATCAACCCAAGTGCGGAGGACACCAGGAAGTGAAGGCCGGGAAACCGAATGCGGTTGGCGGGAATAGTCTCTATAACTGGTTACTCCAGACCTTAACGAACTGACCTGATAATAATTAGAGTACCCCATTTTATATGAATTGATTTAGGCGGCGAATAAAATCATGAATTTATCGAGTATACCCGTTGTTGCATCCCCAATGGTCACACAGAAACGAATCCATGTTGTTAGCAATTCGCTGACATTTAGCGTCATAGAAACTGAATCGATATCCAGTTCCAGGTAAATTGGCATTTCATCGATTGTGCGACATTCATCGAAGTTCACCCCATCAAGACTTTGATACATGGTACAGCCAACAGGATGATCGATGTCGTGATACATAAACTGTACAGTTATCTTGGTGCAACCATTGGGGATTTGTACGGAAGGTGTAAAATCTTGTGTGCCCGGAAGCAGCAATATATCAGCTACTTTCATGTTGCATAAAACCACTTTTCGTTGGACCTGGGCCATAAAAAAAAACTCAAAAATCAAAACTCAAAAATCAAAATTATTGGGTGGTTGGGGTGATTATAAAACCGCTGATTCGCCGGGTAGCTGGTATGGTGTATAATGGAAATTCCTGGTCAATAACATAGGTGGCTAGCAATGACAATTTGTACTTAGCCATGGCGAATACCTCCTTTACGATATCCCTGCGGTGTTCGGGGGAGATCATGACTGCGTTGGAAACATCCATTAGGGACTGAGCCAGGGAAGGATCAGAGCCAGCGGTATATTGAGAAGTTTCAAGCAATTGCTGGTTGAGCATGGTTGCCTTGACAAAATAGGCCAGACATGGTTTAATATAGTCTGATACAAGGGTTCCATAGAGTACCCCTTCAGGATCAAGAACCACATCATCATAAAGCGGAGCGGTTAAGGCGGGTTTAATGTATTGAACCTGCGCATTCAGGATGAAAGAATCTTTGATCATGGCAGGATCAAGCTCGGTGATGTAAGCGATGGTAATGATTTCGAGCGGAGTCATTAATGCTGCCATGGAAAGAGTGTTAAGTGATTAAGTTTTAAGTTTTAAGACTGGAATTGCCGATGGTGGAGGCGTAGGTGTTTTGCAGTTGAAGTACCAGTATCTGTTGAACAGGATCATTCTTGTCATAGTCGAGGCCGGAATCGCGGCGTACTTCCCACACAAAATTCATGGGATTGATGCGGGTAACGGGTGGGCTGTTTATGAATTCAAAATTTTTGATTTTCAACCCACATTCGCAGAGTGACGTTTTGAGAGATTGGATAAAGGTTTCCTGGATCGGCTTTATGACGGTGGACATGGCCACTTCATATTCGTTGAGGATGCGGCCTGATTCGAATGTAGACTTTACTCCGGAATATGGCGTCAATGTAGGAAACCAGTTGTGAATGGTGATAAGGGCAAGTTCGGATTGGCTATGCAGATCAGGCCAATGGCCTTCATTGTCGCGGCCAAATGAGATGAACTCGGCCTTTTGAGAGCTGATGCCGGGAGCCAGGTCGGAAAGATATTGAATGATAATTTCATTGGCCCTGGAACTGAGGGCGCCTTTATATCCAGCGAACAACGTATCTAACGCTGCTGCAGCTTCATCGGAATTCACCCCCGGGATTACAAGCATTCCGGGAGTAGCAAAGGAGGATTCGAGGCGGGTTTGGTTCCAGATATTTGTGAGCCCGGAAATAATCACATTGCGGATACCGGCAAAGTAAGAAGGGATTCCATAAAAAACGAACTCAGGTTCATAATCCCGGATCTGCACAATGGAGTGAAACAGTCCGTCGTCACCTTTTGTGAAAGCAGGAAAAAGACTTATCGTTTTCAAGTCCTTGTCCCCCCTACCCTTGAACAGGTCCCAGTTGGGATGGATTAGCGCACACTTAGCGTCAGCGGAGAGCCTTACCCTGGTTGCGTCCTGGTGGTAGACAAATACGAAAGATTTTTTTCTATTGGTAACCAGTTCATAAAAGCAGTTACCGAAGGTGAGGTAGTCGAAGCAAAGTTTTTTCAATGTGAAAGAAAAGAGTTCCTTCCGATTATTTGGCATATCAAGGAATGCAGCAGTAGCGGGATCGGAAGACTGTACACCCTGACCCAGGATATAGTTGGTTTTCGAGTTCAGGATGGCCCGGTGAACAGGAACCTCACGGGCCAGTTTGATCAACTGGCGCGGGAGGGCGTTGTCATCTCCGAAAGGCACATATACCTGAACATTCGAACGATCGAGGATAACATCCGTATCAAACAAATCGAGAACGGGAGAGTAGGTGAACTCAAAGAAGCGGGAAGTCTGGATTTGTTTAGCACCCATATTGAGTGAATGAGTGAATGAGTGAATGAGTGATTAATCTCCGAAGCCGGCCAACATCAAGAGTTCCGAATGTAAATAGGCGGTTGCGGCTTTATATTGCACCCTATAACGGCGCATTTGCAGATCAGGATTGTACCAGGATTCAACGTCCTGGGTATCCATCAAACCATCGGTTCCGAAGATCAAATTCTGCTGGGTTGTAAACAAGGCCCGGTGAGGCTGCACCCCGTTTTGATAGGTGGCAATCCAGGTATCCCAGTCAGGCCGGACCAGAACCGGGTAACCTTCATAGGAAGGAACAGGCAAGCCATTCAACATCATGGTGAGGGGAAGATCGCCGGTTTTGGCCTTGATAGTATGAACCAGGTTGCGCCACATGGAGCGGGTGACCATGAAGACCAAGGGAAACTCGAACATTTCAGGACGGGCTGCGTCAATCACATCCTCCAAAGCTCCATCTGCTTCATTGGCTGCCAATGCTCCCTGTTTTGTGGCCGCAACGACTCCTGAAGCTGCCACGGAACCATTACCGGTAACTGCCCCGGTGAAGGTGAAATCCTGGCCTTTGAACTTGCTGACCACCTTGATGGCTCCTACGGATGGGTTGGTTACAATAACCCCGCTCAAAGCACCTCCACGGGCTTCGACTGTGGCTTTGTAGGCAGCAAGCCAATCGTTACAAGTGACTGTTGCACTTGATCGGTAAGCTTGGGAATAAGCAACACCATTGATTGTCAGTACCAGGAAAGTATCTGTTCCAGCGGTATAAGTGAGAATTTTTTCAGCTTTGACAGCGGAGGTAGCAGAGGCAACCACGACATGCTGTGCCGATGGTATGGTTCCGGCATAGACGTCGTTTATGAAGTGAGTCATGAAACCGGTGTAGCCAGAGAAATTTGTATCAACGGTTCCATTTGGGATACCGGAAGTTAAGGTTTCCTGAACGGTATTGCCAAAGAACATTTGACGGATAAGATCCTGCTGGCCAGCCTGGGCAATGATTGGAAGCATGATTTTATTCCAGATATCTGGTTCCTTCATGCGCTCAATATCATCCTCCTTGTAACCGGTGGCCAGAAGTTGTTCGACGATAGAACCCCAGAAGGCCCGGGCATTTTGCTCGAACTCCATAGCCATCGGCGCCACGGTGATGGACTGGGTAGTCAATGCAAATGATCCCGCCGGGGTGAAACCTGGGGCGGCCTTTGGCTTGGTGATGAAAGAGGGCCGGGAAATTCTATTCAACAGTTCGGTACCCTTGATATCGTACCTTACGGTGATGGCGCCCCGGATATCCTCACCCATGAAAAAGGGATTGACAAAAAACTCACGGATGGACTGCTTAGTGAAAGCAGGACTGATGGCGTGTGAAAAGATGTTTGACATAGCTTTATGATTTACGAATTACGATTTACGATTTACGAATGACAAATGACCAATGACAAATGACCAATGATCAGGTTTTTTTGAGTTTGTCCTTCAAGTGGGAAGGCATTTCTTTTAACAACTGTTTGCCGTAGGTTTCTTCGGTGTGGCCAATTTTGACCTGGGGATCGGAGGCATCAACGATGGTGGGTGATGCTTTGAGTTGATCCTGCAAACTGGTAATCTGGTCATTTAAACCCGAAAGCTGTTGCTGGAATTGAGCTGCCTGCTCTTCATAGGCTGCAAGCTGCTGCTGGTTGTCGGTAATTTGTTTCTGGTGATCGGCTTCCAGAACAGAGATTTGTCCCTTGTATTCGGTTTCAAGTTGCTCCAGCGCTTGATTGAAATTTTGGACTGTGGATTCGTCAACCCCTGTCGGAGCTGGGTTAAAGAGGTTTTTAAGCCTTGAAAAAATTTCCTTTTTCATGATGTCGTTATTTGAATAATATTTGAGCATGAATTCAACAATGGATTCAGGTTTGCGGGCAATGAAATAAGCTACCGCCGGGTTTTCATTTAGGAACTGAGTAGCCTGGTATGAGAAGGAATCCCGGGCAAATAAAGAGTCGGTGGCTGCAGGATCATCAACCAGGTCAGTAGCCAGAAGCTCCTGGATACGGGTTAAAGGATATTCCCCCTCCCCTATGGCTGGCTCCGCCGGGATAAAAGCCATTGAAGCCCCGAACATATCAGGGTTATTCTTGGCCATGGTCAGAATGTAATTGTAGAGATTTCCACCAGGAGCAGTTTTGCAAACCGGGTCCAGGTGCAAGTCGCCGGTAACCTGAACGCCATCCAGCCGGAAATTCTTAAACCTGCCGATATAGGTGCCAAAAGCAGAGCTGCACATGTTGGGATGACCAAACCGTGCCTTGACCCCATTTTCCTTTTCATTCCCAAGCCTTACAATTTGTGACAGCGTTTCGGCATCAATCTCCTCGAAATAAGATTTCACTTTACCTGCTTGCGCGACAATGACCTTTTGAAGTACCCCGGTACCTTCGTCAATATTTGCGACAGTAAAGGCTATGGGAGGCGTGGAGAATGATCTCATAAGGCATGAAGAATTAAACCCAACAAAAATAATATCACTTAAAGTTATAGTTTAGTAAACATTGGCAATAAGTTATACAATAGCTATTTATATGATTAGTTCTTTTGTAATTTTGTAAGAAATGGCTATATGAACCCCGAAACTGAAAAAGTAGTCGTTGACCTCAGAGAGCGTTGCGGACTTGAAGTGGAACACCTCGTTGTAAGAGGTTTTTTGCCTGTGAGCACAGCAAAGAAATGGCTCGTGAAGGAGCTCTATTTTGAATATGCGAGGCAAGGCAATACTCTTGAAAAAGGAGGCCGGACCTATACCAACATCAAGAATGAGCTGAGCGTGATTTACGGGGTGTCGGTAAGTACGATTGAGAAGCTGGTTTACCGAAGAAAATGAGGAAACATCCTGAACAATAAATATGAAAAACAAGTGAAGCTTCTTGCATATAATATGCAGAAATATAGAAAAATTAGAAAAACATGGAACCGAAGACAAGTGCACGACATAAATTTGAACGCGGTGAAGGTGGAAGGCCAAAAGGAACACCCAACAAGGCGACCAGTGAGCATAAAGAACGCGTAGAGTGGGTGCTGGGACTCCTTGACGAAACCCTGGAAGAAAGTATTGCAAGGTTGAAACCGAAAGACAAGGTTGATTTGTGGTTAAGTCTGCAGGAATTCATCAGGCCGAAGCTCCAGCGGATGAATGTCGATATAACACCGGTGGAAGACAAGCTCACCAAGATCACCTTTGAGGTAATCCAAACTGCCATGATTCCGGAAGCCAATCATAAAAACCTACCCATTGGAGAAGAAAATCAAGGTATCCGCAGTATTCCGGAAAAATTATGAGGCCAATACCAAGATAGTGGTCAACCAGGGCGGCAGCAGATCAGGGAAGACCTTTTCCATATTGCAATTGCTGATCCTGGTCAAGGCATTTGAAGGTACGGATATGGTTTTCTCCATCGTCAGGCGAAGTATGCCGGCGTTAAAAGCATCGGCTATGCGGGATTTCTTTGAAATACTCCGGATGGCGGAACTTTATGATGAGCGGCACCATAATAAGACTGAGAACACCTACACCCTGAACGGAAACCTCTTTGAGTTCATGAGTCTGGACCAGCCCCAGAAGAAAAGAGGCGCCAAGCGTGCATACCTGTTTATCAACGAAGCCAATGAATTGACCCTGGAAGACTGGATTCAGCTTTCATTGCGCACAGAGAAGCAAATCTACCTGGACTTCAACCCGTCGATGGATGAACACTGGATTTATGATGTCGTGATTCCCCGGAAGGATTGCACCTTCATCCATTCCACCTACCTGGACAATGTGCAATTTCTTCCTTCAGAGCAGGTCAAGGAAATAGAGAACCTGAAAAATGTCGATGAGAATTACTGGAGGATCTATGGTCTGGGGGAAATCGGGCAGATCACCGGTCTTGTTTTCACAAACTGGCAGATTGTGGATGATTGGCCTGAGTCCTGCAAGTGGCTCACCTATGGGATGGATTTTGGATTTTCCAATGATCCCACGGCCCTGGTCAAGGTAGGGATGAGCGGCGGGGAACTCTATGTTGATGAGCTGATATATTCCCGAGGGCTGACCAATCCAGACATCTGCAAATGGATGAACCAGTTAGGCATCACCAAGGCTGATGAAATTATTGCAGATAATCAGCCCAAGTGCATCTATGAGATCCGGCAGGAAGGATTCAATATAAAACCGACATTTAAAAGTCCGGATTCAATCCTGGCCGGGATTGACATTTTAAAAAGGTATCCTTTGCGGATCACAAAAAGGTCAGTCAACCTGATCCGGGAGCTGAAAAACTACAAGTGGAAGGAGGATGCATCCGGAAAACCGTTGAATATTCCGGTAGACAGGTTCAATCATGGAATTGATGGTATCCGGTATGCATGCATGGGCAGGTTGTTAATGGGAAACCGGATAGTCAAGACAGCCAGGCATTCCCGGTGATCCTGGAATTAGGATAATAAACCATAAGCTTTGCACTGTTTGGAAATATAAGATTGCAAGAAATGCAAATCTTAGGCGCAGGTTACCGTAGTAAATTTTTGGGTGCAAGGCTGCCGGTCACTTTTTTTACCCCAAAAAAATAAACACGTCAAAAAAATGACGGCACCCGGAGGGCTTGGCCTTGCGGCTAAAAAATTTACGAGGTAATTTTGAGTAAGATTTTCATTTTATAACGACTCCGACCAAGTGAATGAAGGCTGGCATACCAGCTGCCACTTTATGAAGCCCGAGGTGACGAGGGCTTATAATGTGGCAGGAACTGGATGGAGTAGTTGACAAACATGCTGACATTAAGCTGCCACGCTCTTTAGTGGCTGGTTAATGGCGGTGTAGGCTTGCAGTGCTGCTCAAACTTCATAAAAGGCAATGCATTTACCGGTGCTGGCATCAGGAAAAGGATCAAAGTAACTCATTAAAGTAGCTTTTATGGAAGGTGAGCGGAGTGCTCTTGACATGCACCGCTGGTATTCGGTAATGAAACTGGATAAGGAAAATTGGTGCATGGCAAGGGCATGAAGCGAGGCCTGGAATAACAAGCTATCTTTAATGGGTTACAAATCGAGGTAAAAATGCTTTGCCGTTACTCGTTGTACTGTTTACCGAAAAGAGATTAGTTCCGGGATATCTGCCAATATTTGCACCCGAAGCATGAGGCGTGCAATAGGTGGCAGAAGCAGGCTGAATAACTGAGGAATTTTATGGAACTAACCTGCGGCCTTTTCTTTCCGCTGGTTAGTGACTGCTGCTCCGCTGGCATACCATGATCACTTGCTGAACCCGAAAAGCTGAAATTTGAAGACGAGCCAGGTGAAAAATGAGTAATGGAAGGGAGTTGCAGGCGATGGCTGAAAATTATCAGCTTGAGCGGTGCAGTATGTGATCAATCTACCTCGGCATCCGGAATAAGTAAACAGATGCCTGCCGCCGTTTTTTCTTCAACGGGGGCTGGCAGCGCCGAATGATGGCAGACCTAAGCTGCCGGTATATTCAGGTCAAGGGCAATGAGCGGCGGGGATTGGGCTGCATGAATAAATTATTGAAATGCAATACCAAACAGCAGCCCAAGACCGTGCAAGCCGTGAATGGTATGAACGGAATAAGGCAGGCAGCAAACTCAAATTGCACGTCATACTGAAACCGGGAAACGCTGGAAAAGCACCCTCTCAATCCTCTCGTGCTACTAACCGGATATTTAACATAATTTGGTTATAGGACTGCCGCAGGTAAAAATGGCAGGTAAGGACTAAGCAACCACAGTGGGCAGGTAAAAGGTTTCCGTTTGTTTCAGCAGACAGAGAGGGTTGAAGCAGGTTGAAAAGAAGATGAACCTATCAGCCCGAACTGGCTGCCGACCAGCAGCCCAAATGGGTTGGACAACATTAAAAAAGCATGAAGCAGGCTTGCTGACCATTTGGACTGCAGGTTGATAAGAGGAGCGCGTTTCGGCCCATTGTGGTTGCTGGTTCTTAGCTGCCGTGCCTAAAGTAGAAGGATAATGTCGGCAGCGGCAGTTCTATAACGCCATGTTATGTTAATTAAACGGTACCCGTCCTACTGAGGGTAGGAGAATGTTGGCTACAAAGGATATCTGGCTTTTGCCAGAGGCCTGCAGCGCAGCTGCTGAGGGTGGGTGGGTGGGGCGAATGATAGCTATCAGGGAGAGATGGTTTGCTTCATAAGCGCGAAGCATGAGCGCGCAATGAGGGAAACCAGGCAGGCTGGCGATGGTTGAAACCTTCATAGAGCAAACCGGCGTTTTTTCAACGCGGGTTTGCGACTGGTGCACGCCGACTGACGATGGCTTACTTTATAAGCGCAAAGCATGAGCGAGCAATAATGTAAGCCGGGCGGGCCGGAACAAAGCACAAACCTTTCAACGAGCAACGGCTAAGCCTGAAGGAATGGAGCGGAACCGCGGAATGAATGAATGGATTAGCGGTTGCGAGGTGGGGCATTCCGGAATATCCCTGGTTCTCGGCAAATGTGCCAACCGGTTATGCTGAATGTCTGGTTAATTTTTTTTCAGAGGGTCTGTGCGCAGCGAATCCTTTCAATCAGGAAATCTTTCGTAGTACCAATCATAGAATTCTTCAAATTTGCGGATGATCAGGTAAATTCCTCCGGCTTTTTCAATTTTTGCCTGATATACCTTCTGAGCTTCACTTTGTCGATCCCTCCCCCATTTAACCTCAATCATTACCGTCAAACCTTTTATCGTTGCGGAAATATCAGCTGAACCGACTTCCATACTGGATTTGATGTATTTACATGATCCTATTTGTCTTTGATGGCCCAGGATATCTGTATAAGTTACCCGTT
>Ga0247841_10002532_pt1 | contig 36155 bp, 22 predicted proteins | sample LaCruzMarch2015__2_FD_192410 | JGI IMG/M metagenome (GOLD analysis project Ga0247841, IMG submission 192410) | Freshwater microbial communities from meromictic Lake La Cruz, Castile-La Mancha, Spain - LaCruzMarch2015_18m | ecosystem: Environmental > Aquatic > Freshwater > Lake | place: Spain... | reverse complement strand
CACCCGTTCGCCACTAAGTTGCATTGCTGCAACTCCGTTCGACTTGCATGTATTAGGCATGCCGCCAGCGTTCATCCTGAGCCAGGATCAAACTCTCATATAAGTTTTTTCCTGCTCCACCTGTTCTATTTAGTTTTCAAAGACCTTATTTGTAAAATCGGTTTTTTTGGCCTGGATGACCAATATTTCCGAAATTTTCAAGTAGTTGCCTTTTGGAGAGCAACCTTGAATATTATACTATAAAGCACTATATTTGTCAAACATTTTATTTCTTTTTTTGCAGATTTACGCACTTGGCAAAATCAAGCAAATCAAACGGTGGATAACTCGTTTTTGCTCACGTATGATGGTTTGCTTCGCTAAATGCCCAATTTCCAAAAAAAAAGGGTCTTTCAAATGAGTGCTTGATAATTATAATCCTTTCAAAACTAAATGTCAACGGTCTTTTGCGCGAAAAAAGAATTGCTTTCGCAATTCTTAAATTACATAGATCTTAAAGACTTTTTGCAAGGTTTCGTCGCCGATCGTGATGATAACCGTCAGCGAAACCAGGGTTTTATTGGCCGGTTTGTTATAGACCCCTGAGTCGCTTAAAATCTCCGGTCGGTTGGATGACCAAGAAAGCGTGGCTCCATAAGCCAGGTTTTCCGATGGAAGAATTAAGCTTTCACTGGTTTCCCTTGGGATGACGTTGTTATACATGTATAAGTAAAGGCTCGAGAACTTTTCGGATGTGCTCATGCCTAAAGCGGTGATCTCATAATCATAAGATGAGGAAACGCCATTAACGTTTACCGCCAGATTCAGTCTGACGATCGTATCGTTGATCAGATCCTGATTGACGATCCCGTCGTAGCTGATGGCTTCCGGATTATCGATGGATGAAGTAAAGGTCACGGGGCCATCCAGTTGTAACAGGAACAGCTGGAATTCCACCATTTTGATGAATTCCTCCCAACGTCCCGCGGAACTTCGGATGACCGCCGGGCAACCCTTACCCGAGAAATCGTTATGCTGTTTGATGGCATCAAGTCCCAAACCGTGTTCATCCAGAAGCGTGGCGACCAGCTTGGCGGTCCTTCTCAAAGTCTTTTGGTAATTGCCCCCAAAATTGATGCAGGTTTCAATGCCGATCCCGTTTTGGTTTCCGCCGCCGATGCACCAGGCTTTATAATCATTATTGTAATAGGTAGTTCCGTAAGCATGGCTGCCATCCCCCGCATGCCAGGCAATCTCGTCATCGGGAACATGTTGAAAGCAATCGGTATCATCAATCGTGTAATGCCAGGAAGCCACGCGGCCAGAAAGAGAATTGGCTTGCGCGTGAATGTAGCTGTCGACTCCGACCGCCGTATCCGCGGCCCCGCTCATGCCGGTATCATGAATGACGATGTATTTTACTCCGCCGTTCATTTTCTGCCCCGCCGTTCCGATTCCCGGTCGCATTTGATTGACGGTGTTCGGATAGACGATGCTTTGGGTAATGACGACATCTTCTTCATAAGGAACGTTGATCCGATTTGTTGCAACGGTTGGAAACAGATGGCTAAAGAAGTTATTGATATATTCGGTTTTGTTCATTTCGGATACTCCTTCCGATGTGTACTCAAACTCATATTGATATTTCTGATTAGCGATGACGTAGCGGGCAATCAATTTTACCGCTTTAGGACTTAGGCTCGGGGAAAGCTGGCCATCCATGATCATTCCCGGTTCGCTTCCCAGCCACGCCAGAGATCGATCGTATGCCCCTTCCGTCACCGGTAAAACTCCGGATTCGGCGGAAACCACCGTTCCAACATTTTCCATGATCCATTGATTGGTGTTGGCGGCCTGGATCTCGGCGGGGATCATCAGGATCTTCACTGATTTGGAAAAGATCTTCGTTCGATCTTGATAAGTTACGGTCAGCGAAACGGTCGCATAGCGATCGGTTTGATCTCTAGTCACGATTCCTTCATTGGAAATGAAGTCGGAATTGGTTTGATAAATGACGTTCATTTCATATAGCGGATGAACACTCAAGAAACTTACGTCTTCGGTTATTTCTTCAGGAATGGCAGCTTTCAGATAAGTGCCGATGATTTCCAGCGGATCAATTACCGTTACAGAATAATTCACAAAAGATTTAAGGTCATCGGCCAAAGCGACCGTAACGACCGAGGTCCCGGCTTTCTTGGCAGTAACCAGTCCGCTTTCATTGATTTCCAGAACATTTTCATCGGAAGAAGAGAAAACAAATTCGGTTCCAACCGGGCTTTGAGCGCTAAACTGAACTTCCGTTCCTATTTCAAGCTCCGAGTCACCGATAACCGAAATCTCAGACATTTTCATGACCATGATGGTTTTAGAAAAAGACCTCGTCAACTCATTTAAGGTGATGGAAATGCTCAGGCTGACTTCGACGTCTTCAGCTCCCCGATGAATGGTCCCGTCATTTTCCAACACGGACAAAGAATCGGATGAATAGGTGATGGCTGAACCCGTTACGGGATCGGAAGTCTCCAAAACCAAATCGGAATCAACATTTCCGGGAATTGCCCCCATGATTGTTTCCGAAAGAGCATTGATGGTTTGAATCGTCTCAAAGTCATAAGCCACAACGGTGATGAGAAGTTCTCTTTTTGAATCCGTTCCTTTTACTGTGACCGTGATGGTGGCCGTCCCTTCGGAGATTCCTTCAATGACGCCTTCATCCACGCTGACAATGGTACCATCGGATGATTCCCAAAGGTATTCCGCGGATGATTGTGATGAGGAAGGGGTCAATAATACCGCTTCGCCAACCGAAATGGTGGTTGGTCCGGTTAACTCGACCGTTACCGGGGTTTGGGAACAACCAAACAATAAGGTTAATATCCCGATCATCAATAGAATAATCCCTTTTTTCTTCATTTGTTCATAAATTCCTTTATTACATATTATACACTGATTTTCTTTTTTCTCAACCCGTTTCAGACAATTTCCAGACAATAAAAAATAGGGCGGTTCCTTTCGGAATCACCCTAAGTTTTTTGGTTAAACCCAGTTTATTAAGCTACCGGATTCCATTTTGCATAAAGAACTACGTCAACAATTCCCAATCCAACTGGAGTCATTGCTGGCTTATTGGTCAATGCAGCATCAAGATACCATCCACCAAAGGTGAAGCCAGTCTTTACAACTGTTAATACGGTGACAGCAGCGTCTCCGCCAGTGTAAGTAAGAGTCAAGCCATCAACATAGGTCTGAGAGGTAGTTGCATCCAAAGTCCAAGTGTTGACAAGGAACAGATTACGGTAAGTACCGTAAGCATAAGTGCCAAGCATGTATTCTTTAAAACGAGTTGTGGATCCCGCAGGGTCGCTTACAGTTCCGGTATATGAGCTAGCAGGGAAATAATGGAATTCATATGGTAAACCGAATCTTCCCAGCAAGTCTCTTCCGCCGTTATGACCGATTTGAATTGTATCATTGATCCAGTACAGAAGTGGCAACCATTTTGCATTGTAAGCAGCCTGACGGATCAATTGGGTAGCCGTTCCGGTTGTATCAACAGTCAACGCTTCAAGGTTTGGAGTTGTATCGGCCACATTGTCTTTGTACAATTCGAACACATAAGTTCGCATGTTCGCATCAGTGAACCATGTTCCCAAATAAGTAGCATTGGAGAATTCTGCGAAAGTTGCAGGTAGTCCAACAAAGCCTTTTGCTTGTAAGTGAGCATACAAGTCTGTCAGGAACAGAGTAGCTACTTGCGCCCGAGTCTGAGTGTAAATCGATCCGCCGTTTAATACTAAGTCAATGTTTAAAGCAACGCTTAATTTAGTATCATATTCGCTTTGTAACCATGCATGATCAACGATCAGGTCTTTGACGCCTTGAGCGATTGGATCATAAGCGCGGTAAACGACTAATAATTTTTGCAGATAATCAGCATCAGCTTGCTGTAATTTCAAAGCAGCGATTCTAACATCCCAGAAAGCAGCGCTTCTGGTAGCCTGAGCTGTGAACGATGCATCGTCAAATGGAAGGTCCGCAAGCGGAGTCAACATCGGTTTGTCATAGTTGCGATAAGTTTCAGCAGCTTTCAGATTAGTGTCAACGCCGGTGAGTAAACCAGAATAATATGCAGCGATGGCCGCAGCGATTTCTTCAGGGGTCTTTGTGCCTCTTCCAGAAGGGAATACGGCGAGCTCTTCAACCGCTTGATCAGCTTTGGCAGCTTCATAATTATCCATCTTTGTCTTGGCAGCAGCGATGTTGTTGTTGTAGAAGTTATAACGGAAATCATTTTGCGGAGCCAAATTGTATTTTTCAATAGTGAGCTTTGCTCCGGTTTGACAGAAGACACCCATGATCGGTTGGTTTTCTTGAGTCTTGTAAGTCATTCCGTACCCATTTGCAGGGATGGTGATGGTAGTGTCGGCTTCTTTCATCTTGCTTTGAATAACGCCGAATTCACTGCCGATTACGACGGTGCCATCAGCCGAAGCGGTAAAGCCTTTACGATAGCCATCATAACCTAAGGATTGTTCACTGGTTCCCTTAGATGTTAGTGGAACGCCGTCAACGTCATTTCCGGATCCGTAAGTTGCAAACGGAACTTTGGCTGGAGAAGCGGTCAGGTTCACAAAGAAGACTGCCCAGTTTCCGCCGGTCTTTTCTCTTAAGTTTGCATATTCATAAGTAGGAACTCCGGATGCGCTAACTGCGGTGATGTAAACAGTCATGTAATCCATTGGGAAGTATTGATATCTTCTTCCATCAGGGTTAGCGGTGAAAGTTGTTGCGCCGTCAGTATCCGCATTGATATAAATGGTATATCCAGAATAGTAACTCCAGAATTGTTGTCCGGTATAAGTGGTCGATCCGACCATTGTATCCCAGTAACTGAAGGTGTTCAACAAGTCATACTTGTAATCAGCAACGGCCGATTTCTGTTCAGAGAAACGTCCGCCGATGTACAATGCATCTGGATCTTCCGCGATACCAGTCTTGACAACGAAGGAAATAACCGAATCGGTAACTCCTGTTTTCTTGAAAGTAGCGGTCAATAATGATTCGTGATAACGTAAGTATTGAGTTTTCAAAGTAACGCCATCGAAGTCTTCAGTGTTTCCGGCCCATTCAATGGTAACGCCAGGGGCAGTAGCAACAGAAGCTGGTAATCCGGTGATGGTGTTTCCGCCAACACGGGTAGCAACTCCGAATGGGAAGTATGAAGGAACGGTTCCGATCAAAGCTGGGTCAGCGACGAAGTCGAAGACGGCTTTGCTGGTGTCAGTTGCCGCAAGCGCGGTAACATTGACGGTTGTGGTTCCAACGACAGCCGGATCAAAGCCATGATCAGTGAAAGTAACTGTGTAAACTACAGCAGTGTTAGCAGCCAAATCACGAGTGACAAATTTCCCGGTGTTGTCAAATACAGTGGCAACGTCTGATGCCCAAGCCATATCCAAATTGAATTTGGAATCAACGGTCGGCAACACGATGCTGCAGTTTGAAGTTTTATTTACTAAAGGAGCCAAATCGCCTTCGGCAAGGATATAAGCGATCTTCTCTTCCATCGAATATCCCTTAACGTTCAGAGCATAGCTCAGAGGGATTCCGACCGCACCGGTTGTAACGGTTGCGGACAAAGTAACAACGGTATCATCGTTAGGGCGAGTATAAACGCCGTCTTTGGTCAACTTGGTTGCGTCGTTGGTTGCCCATGCAATGGTTGTTCCCTTTAACGATGTGAGTAAGGAAAGGTCAGCAGTAACTTTGCTTGGATCGGTTGCTTTCAGATAGTTATAGAAATAAGCATCCAAGTAATTCTTTACAAGTTCATTGCTCTTGAAAGCATTGTCGTTTACGTCAAGAACTAACTTAAGAGTCAGAACTTCTTCAACCATGAAGTCCACGTATTCAACTTTGCAAGTCAGGACGGTTTGTGCATCAGCGGTGATGGTTTCATCATAATTGAATATTCCATCAGTAATGGCAGTCGCGTCAGCTTTTGTCCAAGTAACCATGATCTTGTCATTGGCATAAACCGGAAGATCGAAATCAGCGCCAACATATTCAGGCATGTTCGCCTTAATATAGTTCAAAGCTCTCATTCCGATTTCAAGATCAGTTCCGCGTTCAAATACATCAACAACCTGGACACCGAAGATATCCGGATCCAAAGCCGAAGTTGCAGTGATGGTAACGGTGCCGCTCTTTAACGGAGTGACAAGGCCTAATCCGTCAACGATGGCAACGGTTGGGTCGCTTGTGGTCCAGTACAAACCTTTGTAGGCGGCAGGAGCAGTAATGTTGGTTGGAAACGCGACTGGTTCGCCAACATACATTGAATCTTGTCCCATGACTATGATGTTGTTCGGTGCGAAATCATCCAAGGTAACAACTGGGATTACCGTAACGGTTACTTTAGCCTCAATGGTCGGCTGATCTTGAACAGATACGGTGATAATAGCTTGTCCGGCTGCAACAGCAGTGATGACTCCGGTTGCAACAGAATCAATGACTTCGGCTGCAACAGTGGCAACGGCTGCGTTGCTTGAAGCATAAACTAAAGTCAGAGCCTCAGCAGTTCCACCCAACTTAGGAGTGACAGTAACTTCATCTCCCGCGGTAACCGTGACCGCTGTTTCGGAGAAGTTCAAGGTAATTGGAGCCTTAGCTTTTACAATTACAGTAGCTTCTACTTTAACTTCTGGATAATCCGTCAGAGATATGGTGATCTTTGCGGTTCCCGCCGAAACAGCTGTAACAACGCCGGCAGCTACGGTAGCAACGGCTGCATTGTCAGTGGCATATTCCAGTGTCAAGCCTTCGACGCCAATTACTTCAGGAACGATCGTGGCGGTTTCGCCAACGGTTGTCGTGAAGGAAGTTGTCGTCAAAGACAAGGATGGTGTAACCTCTTCGTTACATCCAACAAAGAAAATTCCAAAAGCAATTAGTAATGCAATGATTAAAAATCCTTTTCTTTTCATTTCTTTCTCCTTTTTTTGATTTTTGTAATGAAACGTAATAGTCTATGTAAAAACATAAAAACGTTTACGGAAACTATTATAGCACAATAAATAAAAAATGTGAATACCATATTTTTAAATAAGGGCTGAAAAAACATTTATTATTTTCACCATTCGGTTCCGCGTTCTTTTTGAAGCGATAAATAAGAAAAACCGCGCCAAAATGCGCGGTTCTTGGGCTAAATTACCTTTTCGGGGTTCAATATGTTGTTGGGATCAAAAACTTTTTTGATTCCTCGCATGATATTCACTTGAGTTTCTCCCAAAAGTCTTTCCATGTATACTTTCTTCGCAAATCCAATCCCGTGTTCTCCGGAGATCAATCCGCCGATCTCATCAGCCTTTTGGTACATTTCATCAAAAACGGCTTTCAAGGTCTTTTCAAAAGCTTCATCGCTCATGGCGTCTTTGCAAATGTACAGGTGCAGGTTGCCGTCGCCGGCGTGTCCGAAACTCGGAATGCGGATGTTGTACTTCTTGGTCAAATCATAAGTGAAACGGATGTACTCGCTGACTTTAGCCCTTGGAACGACGACATCGCATTCGTCCATCTGGGTGGTTGAAGCTTTGATGGCCTCCAAGAAAGCCCCGCGGGCTTTCCATACCAAATCCTTGCGCTCTTCGGTATCAACGATCAAAACGTCTTCGGCGCCCAGTTCGTTCAAACATAGATCGGCAGCCTTCTGGACTTTGGCTTTCACGTCTTTGTCATCGATGCCGTCAAAAGTGAGCAGTATGTAAGCGTCATTTTTGGTATCCGGAAATTTCTTGCCCAAAAACATTTCCGCGAATCCGATGGTCTCCCGGCTGAAGAATTCCACGGCGGTCGGATCGCTCTTCGATTGCATGATTTGAGGAACATGGTCGATGCCCTTTTCCAGGGTTTTGAATGGAACCAACAAACTGATGGTTTTGGTCGGAAGCGGAAGTAGTTTCAGATAAGCTTTGGTAATGATCGCCAAAGTGCCTTCGCTGCCGATGATCAGATTCTTAAGGGAATAGCCGGTAGTGTCTTTGACTACTTTCCGTCCGAACTGAGTGATTTCCCCAGTCGGCAGAACCACTTCAATGGCTCGGACCCAGTCTCTGGTCACTCCGTATTTGACGGCTCGCATGCCCCCGGCGTTGGTGGCAATGTTGCCGCCGATGGTGGCGCTCTTCTCGCCCGGATCCGGTGCATAGAAAAAACCTTTTGGTTCAACATAGCTGTAAATGTCCATCAAAAGAACGCCCGGTTCTACAACCAGAACCAAATTCTCGGAATCGAGTTCCAAAATGTGGTTCATCCGGGTGGTATCAATAACGATCCCGCCACAAACCGGCACGCAGGCCCCGACCAGACCGGTCCCGCTGCCGCGGGCGGTGACGGGGATCAGCCGGGCATTGGCATAAGTCATAATCTTCGAGATCTCTTCCGCGCTTTCGGCTTTCACGACTAACTCCGGATAATTGGAGACGGTCCCGAGTTCATCCTTGGAAAAATCTTCGTTGACGTCTTTTCCGAAGAACAGACGGCTTTCAGGAATGATGTTTTGAAAATAAGTTAAGTCTTTTTTGGTTATTTTATTATACATTTTCGCACCTAAATCATTCCTTTCATTTCTTTTATTTGTTTGATCAAGATCGGCAGGATGGCAAACACGTCCCCGACGATCCCGTAATGGGCCACATCGAAGATCGAAGCATTGGCATCGCTGTTGATCGAGAAAACGACTTCGCTTCCGCGCATTCCGGCGGCGAACTGCACCGCGCCGCTGATTCCCAAAGTAATGAGGAGTTTCGGAGCGACGGTCCGGCCGCTTAAACCGATCTGTTTTCTCGGGTCAACCAGTCCGGCTTCAATAAGCGGACGGGAGCAGGCAATCTGTCCCCCGAGCAAGTCCGCCAATTCCTGAGCCATTTTAAATTGCTCGGGAGTTTTGAACGGACGTCCGACGGCGATCAGAACATCGGATTCGCTGATGTCCATGTCTTTCGGTTTCGGAAGAACTTCCAAAAGACGCAGTCCGGTTTTGAAACTTAACCCTTCCGGATCCATCATCACGATGGTTCCGTGCGGAACGGTTTTTTCGGGTAATTTGAATATTTTGTATCGGACCGTCGACATTTGCGGCCGATTGTTTGGACAAATGATCCCGGCCATGATGTTTCCGCCGAAAGCCGGACGATTTTGGATGAGGTCGGTATTTTCCTTCATCCCGAGAATCGTGCAATCCGCGGTCAATCCGGTCTTGAAACGAGCCGCGACCCGCGGGGCAAAACTTCGGCCCACGGCAGTCCCGCCGTATAAAACGACGCTCGGATGGATTTCATCAATGAAGTTTTCCATCAGATTGGCGTAGATTTCCACGTTGAAATGCGTCAGATCCGGATGGCGGTAAACGTAAACTTTATCAACGCCATACGAAAGAAGTTCCGGGGCCATCTTGGTTTCGTCATCGGTAAACAAAACGGCGTAAATCGGATGATGGGTCACGGTGACCAACTCGCGGGCTTTTCCGATCAATTCGAGCGACACCGGGTGGATCTCATGATGATTGTGTTCCACGAACACCGCCACCCCGACCCACTGGCTTTTATCGATGGCGGGAGCCGCAACCACATCTTCTTCAAACCTAAAGACTCCGGCCGGTCCTTTCCGGACACAGATTTTGCACATTCTACAGCCGGAGTTGATGCTAAGCAATCCGCCATCGAATTCGATGGCGTTGAAAGGGCAGATTTTAACGGATGACTTCCCGATCTCGGGAGTCACAAGGCTATTGTTTATTACTATTTTTCCCATTTCATCGGCCTACAATATCTTCAAATCTTTCATTTTTTTGATCATTTGTTCGGCCAAGTCCGGGTTGGTCCCTTTCCAGATCTCCTTATCGGTATTCTTCTGGGGCGGGAACATCCTTTCGACCTGCGTCGGCGAACCTTTAAGTCCATAGTGGCTCTCGTTTTGATCTTCCAGATCCGCAAAAGTGATCATGCGGATCTTATAATCTTTCAAGGTCAAACTGCGTTTGTATGAAGGCAGTCTCGGGGTATAAATGCCTTTATCGACGGTGATCAGGCAAGGATAAAAGATCTCCCATCTTTCGGTGGTCTTATCCATGCTGACGGAAACAACCAATGATTTTTCCTTGACCTCGATGATCTTGTCCACGTAGGACATGTGCGGGATGTGCAGGCATTCCGCGATCTCCGGCCCAACTTGGGCGGTATCGCCGTCGGTGGTCTGCTTGCCACAAATTATCAAATCAAAGTTTCCCTGCTTTTTGATTCCCGAGGAAATGGTATAGGAAGTGGCCACGACATCGGCCCCTCCGAACTTTCGGTCGGTCAGCAATATCGCTTCATCGGCTCCCATCCACATCGCTTCTTCCAAAGCCGCAGCGGCGGACGGAGGTCCCATGGAAATGACGGTGACGGTCGCTCCTTCGGTTTCTTTGAACCTTAAAGCGGTCTCCAGGGCATAAAGGTCATAGGGGTTCATTTTGGTGTTGTTGCTGTCGCGGATCAAAACCCCTGTTACCGGGTCGACCTGAACCTGGGAACTGGCCGGCACCTGTTTTATGCATACTAAAATCTTCATCGGATAAATCCGCCTTTCAAAAAATCTAAAGTCTTCTTAAATAATTCGGCGTGCTCCGAAAGCTGGTCATAACCATGTCCGGCGCCATCAATGATGTGCAGCTGGGCATCCGGGAAAGCTTCCGCGTAACGGACTCCAAGCAAATAACTGACGACTTGATCAGCCCGGCCATGGATGACCAGAACCGGTTTGGCAAAGTTCTCCACGCCTTCATAACTATTCATATATCGGGATGTCGATTCATTCATCGCCATCGAAATTTCAAAGTTGCGGTGATTGGCATTGCCATTCTCCAATTTCGGAGAGATCTCAAAATCGCGAGCGATGTGTTCGGCGATGGTTCCCCCCGGCGACCACAAAACCGCTCCGTCGATCAAATCCGGATAACGCGCGCACATTTGGCCCGCGACTTGTCCGCCCATGCTGTACCCCAAAACGACGATCTTTTTGACGCCGGGTAAGCTTTTTCCAAAGTCCAGCATCAATTTGGCGTCGGAATACATGGTATCAAAAGTGAAATCGGCGAAAGTACCGTCCGATTCCCCGTTTCCGTAAAAGTCCATCCGCAGCGACGCGAACCCGTCTTTTTCAAGCAAACGGGAAAGATCGCGGAAATAGCTGTTGTGTTCGGTTTTGTTTCCGGTAAAACCATGATAAAAAACGACCAGGGTATGACAAAATTGATCGGGCATCGTCAGATACCCGCGCAGGATATGTCCTCCTTGATTAATGATCTCTACATGTTTCATCATTTTCTCACCAACTTCAATGCTTCCCGGATGTTGTCATTTCCTTGAGCCAAATAATGTTCCGCTTCGGAAACTTTCTTAATTCCGCTTAAGGTCGCGAAGATCGCTTTTTTGACGCTTCCGAATTTTAGGATTTGTTCTTTTGATTCTTCCAAACTAAGGCCGCAAGCTTCGGAAACGATGCTTTGGGCCCGGCTGATCAACTTTTCGTTGGTAGCCAACATATCGACCATGAGATTCTCGTATACTTTCCCGATTTTGATCATGGCCGCGGTTGATATCATGTTGCAGATCATCTTTTGCGCGGTTCCCGATTTCATTCGGGTCGAGCCGGTCAAAGCTTCCGGTCCGGTTACGGCTTCGATCGGATAATCAACGGCCGCTGCCAATTTGCTGTTTGGTGACGTCGTGATCCCGCCGGTTGGGCAGCCCACTTCTTTCGCATAAGCGATCCCGCCCAGAACATAGGGAGTCCGGCCGCTGGCCGCGATCCCAACCACCACATCGTTTTTGTTCAGATTGATCCTGATCAGATCAGCCTTAGCCATCGTTAGCGAATCCTCGGCGCCTTCAACGGCTTTAACGAACGCGCTCTCCCCGCCGGCCATCAGGCACATGACGGTTTGATCGCTGACTCCGAAAGTCGGGTGGCATTCCACCGCATCAAGGATCCCGATCCGGCCGCTGGTTCCCGCGCCCAAGTAAATCAAACGCCCATGGTTTTGAAAAGCCACCGTTACTTGATCGACTAAAGAGGCGATCTGGCCCAAAGCGGCCCGAACCGCTCCCCCGACCAATTGATCTTCGTCATTGATGAGACGAAGAATTTCGATGGTCGGTTTGGTATCGATATCGATCGTTTTTTCGTTTCTTTGTTCGGTTCCGATTTTTTTTAAATCAACGCTCATGATTTTTCCTTCCCGGGAGTGATCTTCCCAAGCACCGCCGGCCGTTTGGCCCCGGTGGCCCCGATGACATTGCCGGGGCGGTGATTGATGGTCAGATATCCCAATACCGCGAAAGCTACGGCTTCTTTGGCATCGCTGTTATATCCCAGATCCTCTTGGGTGAGGACCGGTTTATTTACGTTCTCCTGAAGCCGCTTCCGGATGTAGTCATTATGGCTTCCCCCGCCACTAAGCACGATGCGGTCAAATTTCGGGGTGAATAGGCGGTAATTGGTGACCATTGCGTAAACGGTGAACTCGGATACGGTCGTGATGACATCGTTTTTCGGATGATCCGAAAAGTGCAGTTTCTCCGCCAATTCTTCCATGAATTTTTGATTATATAATTCCCGTCCCGTCGATTTCGGCGGTTTCCGGGTAATGAATTCATCTTTGATCAGTTCGGCGAAAACCGAAGCGATGATGTGTCCGGAAGAAGCAATCTTTCCGCCTTCGTCATAGGGCTTACCAAAATATTTCTTGGTGAAATAATCGATCATGACATTTCCGGGACCATTGTCAAAAGCGACGACGTCATTGATGGTCGCCTGCTTCGGAAGATAAGTCAGATTGCCGATCCCGCCGAGGTTTTGCAAGATGATGTTTTCGGTATCGCTTTTGAAGAGCATGAATTCCGACATTGGCACGAGCGGCGCGCCTTCTCCCCCTTCCGCCACATCCATGGTTCGGAAATCGGAAATGACCTTGATGCCGGTTTTCGCCGTTATGACGCTTGGTTCGCCGATCTGAAGCGTCGAAGCAACCAGTTCCCCGTTAGGTTTCGGGTTGTGCCAAATGGTTTGGCCATGGGAAGCCACGAAATCAATGTCTTCATGACAAAAACCGCTGCCCTTAAGCAACAAGTCGATGGCCTGAACAAACTTGTCTCCCAATTCAAAATTAAGGCTGCAAATTTCACTCAGTTTCGCGGTTTCGTTGCTTAAGTTCCTCATGAGCCGGGTTTTAAAACCCTCGTCATAATCCAAAGTCACAAATTTCAAAAGTTCAAAATGTTCGTTCTTTATTTCCACCAAAGCGGCGTCGACCCCGTCCAACGAGGTTCCGCTCATTAAACCGATGGCGATCATATTTTCCCCTTTTCCAAAGCCAGATAATAAGCGCCGTCAATCGGGTCGTGTTCACCTTCCACGATCAGCGGGTCATATCCGTCTTCATGCAAACGTCTGATGATTTCTTCTTTCACATACGGTGCTTTCTGAACAAAGCTGCCGCGGAACCCCAGCGTCACCGGACCGTTCAAATGCATTTTCCGGTAGACTTTAATTACAAACCCCGCCAAATCCTGGCCGCATTGTTTCAAAATGGCAATGGCATAAGGATCGCCGGCTTCAGCTTCCGCGCCGATGAAGCGCGCATAATCGGCGATTTGGCTTTTGGTCCTTAGATAAACAAACGGCTTAAGGTCATAAGCGCTTTTGGCGCCGATCAGATTCATGAACTTCTTTTCCAGTTCATTAAAGGCTACATCGTGTTCAAAACTTTCGATGATGCCGGTGATCAAACTTTTGACCGCCGAAAAACTGGACCCTTTTTCCGTGAGCAAGTGTCCATACCCGCCAACCAGCAGTCTTTCGCCGTTTCGGTATCCCAAAACGCTGCTTCCGGTCCCGGACAAAACTAAAATCTGTTCGCCGGTCGGGATCCCTTTTAGCGAATATAGGCCGATTAAGGCATCGTTTTCCATGGAAACCGGATAACCCAAAAGCCCACTCAGTTCTTCTTCCCGGCTTTTAACATTGGGAACGATCCCGAGTCCGGAGATCCCCAGCTGAACATAGGTGATCTCAAACTGGTTTTTAAGATCAGCGACAGCTTTTTGAACCAGCTCATAAAAAGGAAAGTGCGCTTCGCCTTTGACGGCCTGAGGAACTCCCGAGCCCCCGACCAATTCATAAACCATTCTTTTGTCTTTGGTAAAGGCGCAGACTTTCGTCTTGGTTCCGCCGGCGTCGACGGCGATCATTACTTTTTCCATATTGGTCCTTCCGTTTTATTTCATCAAGAATTTAAATCTAGTTCCGGATGTGATTTTTTTGATCAGATAATCGCTGGCGATGACTTCGCCAACCACGTTTACGCGTTCGTCTTCCGGCATGGTCATGGTAACGATCGAGACTTCGCCTTGGTAACGGGCAAACATTTTATTGTCAATGGTGACGTCTTTTGGCATCCTCAAAATGGCATTGTTCGGTTCGATCTCTCCCGCTTTCAGACGCGTCGATGACCGTTTGAAATAAGGACTGCCGTCTTGGCGGTTGCGATGAAGCAAACAAAGCTGCTGCTTTTCCAAATCGGTGATCTGGGTCTTCAGTTTGATCGGCAGTTGGATCAGATCGAAGTTAAAATCCACGGCTTGGGTAAGTTCTTCGGCCGAAGCAAAACTATCACCAAAGACAACTTCATCGGTAAGCAAACACCGCATTTCCGAAAGGATGGCGGGAAGCGGCAAGTTCCGATGTTCTTCGACGGTCGGAAGACCTTGATGGATCGGCCCCCGTTTTTGGTTTTGGGACGGGATGTAAACCATGACCGTCAATCCGTGTTTTTTGAACATGACGTTCTTGGTTTCAACATCAGCTTGGGCCAAACCGGTATAAGGTTTCGGATAGAAATTATGGCTGACCCGGAGCCGGTTCATGTCCATTCCGAGCATTTCCAGATAATTCAAATCGTTTTCGGTCACCGTCGAAGCATTTAACTCGAGGTTAAAAGAATTTTCCATTGACATCTTATAGACTTCGTCCAACGAAAATCCAAAATCCAAACGCAGCGAATAAATCTTGGGAATTTCGAAGTTCTCCATCATCGGCCGGGAAACATCGAGGATGACTTTAAGCCCCAGCTCGTTGGCGTGATCAACGATGGTTTTTAGTTCTTCTTTGAATCCCGCTCGCATTTCCGGAATGTGCCCGGAAATGAAGACTAGTTCGATCTTTTTGGCTTTAAGCAGATCCAAATAGGCTAAGTTTTCGGAAACGGTCTGTTCCAGTCCAACATAGACCGAAGCGCCGATCCGGATCTTTTCTTGCAAACTGACCGGAAGTTTTCCGGTCGGAATGATGTCGCCCTTTAAAAACCGGGCGATCGTTTTGACTGAATTCGGAGTATATTCATAAACGCAATAATAATTGGCAATGTTTTTGAAAGCCAGAAGATCATAAGGATTTCTTGTAGAAATCACAAACAGGTTCCTGGTTTTTTTGTTAAGCAGATTGACCAGTTTCGCTTGATTTTGGTTGAACCCGGCGTTATAGGTGCAAACCACGATGGTCTGGTAATCCCAAGCTTTGGAAACGATGCTATTAACTTGTTCCTCATCGGGATTGACCGGTATCTTGATGGTGTCGATCGTTAGCCTTTCCGCTTTGGCCGCATCGATGATCGACCTCGTCGACAATACGTCTTCGGCGATGGTGGTTGCAAACGGTTCGGTGGCCACCAGAAGCGTCTTTCCTTCCGGATAGAAATCGCATCCTCTAACCTTGGTCAAAGACAGATCCACGATCTTGGAGGAAAAGGCTTTGCTAAGCGGATCAGTGATGACGGCTTTTTTCTCCAGGAAACTCGGTTTGAAGAAATATTCTTCCATCAATGGTAAAATCTTGGCTTTGGCCTTTAAAACCCGGGATACTTTTTCATCAAGCAATTCCAGAGGAAAAGTTCCTTCGGAAACGGCTTTGGCGATCAGTTCCAGCGTATCTTTTTGTTTTTGATAAGTCGCGGAAACCATGACCATGTCCAACCCGGCCAAAAGCCCCATCTGTGCTCCGCTGGCCGCGGTATAGTTGTCATCGATGGCTTTCATTTCCATGCAGTCGCTGACGATCAAACCTTCAAAATGAAGTTCTTTGCGAAGCAGATCGGTCATGACCTTGGAAGACAGCGTCGCGGGAAGATTATCCTGCTCATAAGCGGTAAAGAAAACATGGGCGGACATAATGGCGCCGACCCCTTTCTTTATGGCTTCCTTAAAAGGATATAATTCAATTTCATCCAAACGTTTTTTGTCATGGGGGACGATCGGCAGCCGGTAATGGCTGTCTGTGGCCGTATCCCCGTGGCCCGGGAAATGCTTTGCCGTGGCAATGATGCCCTGCGATTGCAAGCCTTCGATGTTTTTAAGCCCGAACTCGCTCACGCGTTTGGGGTCATCGCCGTAGCTGCGAACGCCGATGACCGGGTTTTTGGGGTTGTTGTTGACATCCAAAGAAGGGGCCAAATTCATGTTGATCCCCAAAGCCCGAAGTTCGGTTCCGGAAATTTTCCCCAGTTCATAGGCATTGTTTGGATTTCCTGAGGCCGCAACCGTCATGTTTCCCGGCAGGAACGTGGCTTCGTTCATGATCCGGGTGACCATTCCGCCTTCCTGATCGATGGCGATGAACGGAATGATGTCAAACTCCGAGAGCATCACGTGATAAATGGTCTGGTTCAAATTATGGAGTTGTTCCAGACCGCCGATGTTTCGGGAAAACAAAACGACGTTTCCCAGTTTATATTCTTTGATTAGGTTCTTGATGTTATCGTCGAAACTTTGACCGGAAAAACCGGCGAATACCAATTGGCCGATCTTCTCTTTCAAAGTCATTTGTTCGATAGTTTTCATAAAGTCTCCCGAAGCGGTTTAATATAACAGATATTTGGCCCGCTTTTCCTTGAATTTTTTGGTGTCGTTTTCCAATAAGGCATATTGTTCTTCCAAAGTTAATTTTTGTTTGCTGATGAAATCCCCGCCGGTGTTCAGTTCCAACATGCATGGGCGGTTCTCCCGATATGGCGGCAAAATCTGAAAATCATTCGGATAAAGGTTCCGGATCACTTCCAACATCGTCCAGCCGGTTTTGACCGGTTTGAAAGTCCGGCGGTTCATGACCTGAACTTCTACTCCGCCGCAAAGTTTGCTCGCGTGTTTCGAGAAAGTCGGCGTGAAGTAAGTCGGACGGAAGCGGACCCCAGGCATTTGGCAGGCATTTAAAGCTTGGGCGCATTCCTCCGGTTTGATGTACGGAGCCCCGATCAATGAAAATGGCAAAGTGGTTCCCCGGCCTTCGGTAATATTGGTTCCTTCAAAAATGCAAGTTCCGTTAAACAAAACGGTGGAATCGACGGTCGGAAGATTCGGAGACGGGATGATCCATTTGAGCCCGGTTTCTTCGAAATACATCTTCCGATGCCAGCCCTTCATCAAAATCAGCTTTAATTTGCAATTAATGCTGTCTTCAACATTGAACATGTTGGCCAGTTCCGCCAGAGTCATTCCGTATCTTTGGGGAATCGGATAGTAGCCGATGAAAGACCGAAAGTTGAGGTCCAGGATGTTGCCTTCCACGTCAAACCCGTTGATGGGGTTGGGTCGGTCAAAAACCACGAATTCTTTTCCGTAGTCGCGGCAGGCCATCATCGCATAAGCCATGGTATAAATATAAGTATAGAAACGCGAGCCGACTTCCTGGATGTCGATGCACAAAACATCGATGCTGTCCATCATGGCTTGGCTGGGGCGTTTGTCTTCATTGTAGAGACTGTGAACGATGACGCCGGTTTCTTCGTCAACATACGAAGAAAATCGTTCGCCGGCTTGAAAGTTTCCCCGCACGCCGTGTTCGGGAGCGAAAAGCGCCACCAAATTGACTTTCTCTTTCAGAATGTTGATCGTGGGAAGAAAATCGCTGCTCATTCCCGTCGGATTGGTGATCAAACCCACCCGCTTTCCTTTAAAATAATCCAAATTCTGGTCAATCAGATCAATTCCCAGTTTCATTTTTTTCTCCTTTCGATTCGATCTCGGCTTTTAAGTTCTCGAGATTATGTGACAGATGCCAATATTGTTGACGGGAGATCAAATAGATTCCAAACAGCGGCAGGCTGATTCCGTAAAGCATGTATATCGGCAAGACTCTTGATTGAAATATTCCGACCAAAGCGATCGGTCCGATGATCAAAAAAGCATAAGCCAGGGTTTTGAAAAAATATCGAAACGCCATGTAAAGAGAAAACTTGATCAGATCCTTGGTCTTCATCCGGAAATTGGCGACGATCATGGGAAGCTGCAAAATGGCAAGGAAAATTGCCAGGATCAAAAAGAACAGGATCACAAACCCCACCACCGAAACAATGAAGATGACAGTGGCAGCCGTTCCGGAGTCGGGGCCGATCGTTTCGTACTCCGCGAGGATATCCCAGTAAAAGATGGCTCCAACTCCGCCCGCTCCGATGATGGCGGTGATGATCAGATCCAGTTTATAAACGTCTTTGAAAGTTTTCCAAAGACTGATGAAGAACATGGCAAAGACATTGCCGGTTTTGTCTTCCCGGTAATCCTTGATGACCGAAAAGGCCGCAATGAAACAGGGAAGAAAGCCGAATCCCCACAGAACGATCGTCAGCAGCATCAGCCAACCCGAATCTTGGTGAAAATACCAAAATATGAAAGGAAGAAAAGCTAGAAGCGATGGAACGGCGATGGAAAGCAAATTTAGGAATAACAGCCGGTACCCCCACTCAAAGATCTGGTACCACTTGCTGTTTACCATTTTCTCGATATCCATGATAATCACCTTTTTGAATATTATACCACTGCGAAGCGGTTTTTTCAATGATAATGGGAAAGCAATTTTTCCGATTGGGGAAATTTTCGTAAGAATCGCTACTTCACCAAGCCAAAGAAAAAAGCGAAGTCCTTGCGGATTTCGCTTTAAGGGTCTTTTAGCTATAGAGTTCCAGAAGTCTTGCTAAGTACAAAGTGCCTTGCGCATCCAGGATCTCATTGTAGTCAGCGCCGGTAGTGATGACACTGTCGATAGCCGGTCCGATGTTGCCGGAAACGGCCAGCATTCCCCATAGTGGGTCAAATATGACTTTGTCACGTTTGAAGAATACCAATGCGGTTACTGATTCTGGATCATCGACCTTGTTCTCAGCGCCAGTGGTCATGATTCCGTCTTCGCTATAAGTCGGATCAGCTTTAACCAACTTGGTGGTATTTAGCATCATTTCGGTGAAAGCGCGATAAACATCTTTAGCAGTAACGCCAACCGGGTAAACTCTTCCGGCCGCTTGCATGTAGCAAGCTCCGCCCGAGCCGGCGACTCTGGTGTTATCTTTGGCGATGGAATCTGGATAAGGGAACGGAACATATCCGTAACGGGAATTCCCGCCTGCGTCCCAAAGAGTTGACGGCCAACGGTTATCAGTTCTTACGAACCAAAGGTTTCCGCCTTGCATGATCGAATTGCCTTCATTGAAACTGGTGGCAGCGGCATCCCAAGCATTGGTTCCCCAGCCAAGAGCATAAAGGTTCTTCAGAATGGTGGCAGCCGAAACGGCGTAAGGATTCTTGAAGTTCATGGAAAGAGTCAAAGTGTCGGCCAGTTTGACGCCGGCGGCATTAACCATTCCTTGCCAATAAATGAACGGACGTCCGGACAAAACGGTTTGTCCTTCGGCTAACAATGCGTCAGCTTCGGTAACCCAAGTTGTAAATCCGGTATAAGTCCAACGGCCTTCATTGAATAACTTGGCTGGCGATTCCAAACCCAAGCGTTCAACGAATGCGACGTTGTAGAAAATTCCGCTGTCGATTTGCAATCCGGCGGTAGCTACGGTCGGAAGCGAGTACAATCCGCCTTTATAGGTGGATGCGGCTTTCATGACCGCGCTCATTTGATTTTGTCCGTAAAGGTTATAATATTCAGCGAGATCGACGATCGATCCGCCATCGGCCAAAACCTTCAGCCAATCGGTTGTAGAAACAAAGATGTCGGTTTCAGCGGCATTCAAAGCAGCTTTTTCATTTAACCAGCTGATCCGAGATGGTCCCCAAGGAGCTACATCTGGATAAGCAACAACGGCCAAATCGCAGTTGAAGTTGGTTTCAACTTCCAACCAAGCAGTTTGTTTTGCAGTTTTGTCTAAGCCGGTATATAATTCCAGGAATGGATCATGTTCGAACATTGCATGTCCCGCAGCCATGATCTTGATCTGGTATCCGCCCAGGTTAGGGTATGGTTCAACGACTGGGGCCGGTTTGACCACGATCTTGTGCATCATGGTAATGTTGGTATCAACGACTGAAGTGACGATGATGTAAACGGTGCCTTCGGTTAAAGCGGTTACTTCACCGGTTGTGCTGACAGTCGCGATGGCTGCATTGCTTGTAGCCCAAGTGACGTTTTGGTTGACTCCGGTTGGCAGAACCGACGCTACAAGCACGATCGAAGTTTCGACTTGCATTTGATCTTCGCCTTGAATGACGATTTCGGTCGGGTCGGTTTCCGGATCAATGATGACTTCTTCAATGACGGTTACTTCATAAGTATCGGTCAGGGTGTTATTCGCAACCACGGTCGCAGTAATGGTGACGGTGCCGATGGCAACGCCGGTAACCCGGCCGATTGAGCTGACGGTCGCGATGGCTTCATCGCTCGAAGTGAAAGTAACTTCTTGCGAAGCGCCTTCCGGAAGAACAGTCGCAACCAGGGTGATATAACTTCCCATGGTTACTTCGGTCTTGGTTCCGGTCAGTTCGACCGAAGTCGGGTCAATGACCACAACTGGGGCATTGACGGTAACGTTAATGCTCTTGAAGATTTTACTGTTAGAAGCGGCAGCGGCTTTGATCTCAGCGACCCCGGCGGCTACGCCCACTACTTTTCCGGTTGTATCGACGGTGGCAATCGCCGCATCGCTGGTTGACCAATTGACGGCCTGAGCAGCGGTGGTCGGAGTAACAGCCGCAGTAAGCTGCATTTCTTCAGCGATCTCGATTTCGGCTTTGGCGCCGGAAATAGTGACCGCGGTTGCATTTACTGGATCGTCATCCGGATTGTCGTCCGGTTTGTTGCATCCAACAAAAACAAAAGCTAGAATAAAAACTAATGTTAATGTTATCCACTTTTTCATGTATTTTCCTCCTTCAAAGATTTGATTGATATTGGATTTTTTATCCAAAATCTGTTTGCCTTCTTGAAAGGCTCCGTAGTTATTATACTCTTTTGGGTGTTTCTTTGCACGAATATTATGAGAATGTTTTCATAAGTTCCCCACCAACTGGTCATAAAAAAAGCAAAACCAAAAACGGTTTTGCTAATTTTTGTAATTTAACTGTACAGTTCAACCATTCGGGCCTGGTAAACGGACATCTGCGCATCCATGATCTCATTGTAATCGGATCCCAAAGTAACGATCTGATCAATGGCCGGACCGATGTAAGTGGCGTCAGTCAGCATTGTCCATAGCGGGTCAAAAATGACTTTGTCACGTTTGAAGTATACCAAAGCGATTACCGATTCCGGATCATCGACCTTGCTCTCAGCCGCAGTCGTCATGATGCCGTCTTCGCTGTAAGTCGGATCCGCTTTGACGTACTTGGTGGTATTAAGCATCATTTCGGTGAAAGCGCGATATACATCTTTCGCCGTAACGCCAACCGGGTAAACTCTTCCGGCGGCTTGCATGTAACAAGCACCGCCGACGCCGCCGATCCGGGTATTATCTTTGGTCAGAGCATCCGGATAAGGGAACGGAACATAACCGAATCGGGAATTCCCGCCCGCGTCCCAAAGAGTTGACGGCCAGCGGTTATCGGTTCTGACGAACCAAAGGTTTCCGCCTTGCATGATCGAATTGCCTTCATTGAAACTGGTAGCCGCGGCGTCCCAAGCATTGGTTCCCCAGCCCAGATTATACAAATTTCTAAGAATGGTAGCGGCGGAAACGCCGTAAGGATGTTTCAAATTCATGCTTTGGGTCAAAGTATCGGCTAGCTTGACGCCACCGGCGTTAACCATTCCCTGCCAGTAATAGAACGGCCGGCCGGACAATACGGTTTGTCCCTCGGCCAGAAGCGCGTCAGCTTCGGTAACCCAGTTGGTGAATCCGGTATAAGTCCAACCGCCTTCATTGAATAACTTGGCTGGCGATTCCAATCCCAAGCGTTCCACGAAAGCGACGTTATAGAAAATTCCGCTGTCGACTTGCAATCCGGCGGCAGCCACGGTTGGCAGAGCATATAACCCGCCTTTATAAGTGGCTGCGGCTCTCATGACCGCGCTCATTTGATTCTGTCCGTATAAAGTGTAATATTCCAAAACATCGGCGACGGATCCGCCATCAACCAAAACTTTCACCCAATCGGTTGTAGAAACGAAGATGTCGGTTTCCGCCGCATTCAAAGCGGCTTTTTCATTTAACCAGCTAATCCGAGACGGTCCCCAAGGAGCCACGTCCGGATAAGCCACAACCGCCAAATCGCAGTTGAAGTTGGTTTCAACTTCCAACCATGCGGTCTGTTTGGCAGTTTTGTCTAGGCCGGTATATAATTCCAAGAAAGGATCATGCTCAAACATCGCATGTCCGGCGGCCATGATCTTGATCTGATATCCGCCCAGGTTCGGATAAGGTTCAACGATCGGAGCCGGTTTGACCACAATCTTGTGCATCATGGTAATGTTGGTATCAACGGTCGAAGTGACGATGATGTAAACTGTTCCTTCAGCGAGAGCGGTGACTTCGCCTCCGGCGGTTACCGTCGCGATGGCCGCATTGCTTGAAGACCAAGTGACGTTTTGATTAACGCCGGTAGGCAGAACTGACGCCACCAAAAGGATGGAGGTGTCAACTTGCATTTGATCTTCGCCTTGAATGACGATTTCTTCCGGGTCAGTGTCCACGGGAATGATGACTTCTTCAATGACGGTTACTTCATAAGTATCGGTCAGGGTGTTATTGGCAACCACGGTCGCGGTAATGGTAACCGTTCCGATGGCAACGCCGGTTACTCGGCCAATGCTGCTTACGGTCGCGATGGCTTCATCGCTTGAAGCGAAAGTCACTTCTTGCGAAGCGCCTTCCGGAAGTACGGTGGCAACCAAAGTAATGTTGCTTCCCATGGTTACTTCGGTTTTGGTTCCGGTCAGTTCGACCGAAGTCGGGTCAATGACCACGACCGGGGCATTAACGGTAACATTAATGCTCTTAAAAATTTTGCTGTTTGAAGCGGCAGCGGCTTTGATCTCAACGGTTCCAGCGGCTACTCCAACAACTTTTCCGGTGGCATCGACGGTCGAAATGGCGGCATCGCTGGTTGACCAATTAACGGTCTGAACAGCGGTTGATGGCACGACGGCGGCGGTAAGCTGCATTTCTTCCGCGATCTCGATTTCGGCTTTGGCGCCGGAAATCGTAACCGCAGTGGCATTTACCAGATCGTCATCATCGTCGACATCCGGCTTACATCCAACAAAAACAAAAGCTAGAATAAAAACTAATGTTAATGTTATCCATTTTTTCATGTAATTTCCTCCTTCAAAAATGTAATTGATCTTGGTCTTTTTATCAAAAACGGTATTCTTTCTAAAAAAACTCCATCTTCATTATACCTTTTTTTAAAAGATAATAAAATACCTTTTTGGATATTGTTCCATAAAAAAAGCGAAGTCCTTGAGGATTTCGCTTTTGTGATTAGTTTAGCTATAGAGTTCCAGAAGTCTTGCCAAGTACAAAGTAGTTTGCGCATCTAAGGCTTCATTGTAATCGGCTCCGGTGGTTACCACGCTGGATATTGCGGATCCGATGTTGCTCCAATCCGCCAACATGCCTTGAATTGGGTCAAAAATGACTTTATCCCGTTTGAAGTAAACCAAGGCGGTAACGGATTCCGGATCATCGATCTTGTTCTCAGCGGCGGTAGCCATGATGCCGTCTTCGCTGTAAGTCGGATCGGCTTTGACGTACTTGGTGGTGTTAAGCATCATTTCGGTGAAAGCGCGATAAACATCTTTCGCAGTAACGCCGACCGGGAAAACTCTTCCGGCGGCTTGCATGTAACAAGCACCGCCCGAGCCCGCGATCCGGGTATTCTCTTTCGCAACCGAATCTGGATAAGGGAACGGAACATAACCGAAGCGGGAATTCCCGCCTGCGTCCCAAAGGGTAGCCGGCCAGCGGTTATCAGTTCTTACAAACCAAAGGCTTCCGCACTGCATGATGGAATTTCCTTCATTGAAACTGGTGGCTCCTGCGTCCCATTCATTGGTTCCCCAGCCAAGAGCAAAGAGGTTCTTCAGAACGTTGGCGGCGGAAACCGCATATGGGTGTTTGAAATTCATGGAAAGAGTCAAAGTATCGGCCAATTTGACCCCGCCCGCGTTGATCATTCCTTGCCAATACAGGAAAGGAACTCCCGAGAGAACGGACTGTCCTTCGGCCAGAAGCGCATCCGCTTCGGTAACCCAGTTGGTGAATCCGGTAAAAGTCCAACGGCCTTCATTGAATAACTTGGCTGGCGATTCCAAACCCAAGCGTTCAACAAATGCAACGTTATAGAAAATGCCGTTTTCAACTTGCAACCCGGCGGCAGCCACAGTTGGCAGAGCATACAACCCGCTTTTATAAGTGGCTGCGGCTTTCATGACCGCGCTCATTTGATTTTGTCCGTAAAGATTATAATATTCGGTGGTTTCAACGACTGACCCGCCATCGACCAAGACTTTGGTCCATTCGGAGGTTGAAACGAAGATGTCGGTTTCGGCCGCATTCAAAGCCGCTTTTTCATTTAACCAGCTAATACGAGATGGTCCCCAAGGAGCGACATCCGGATAAGCCACAACGGCCAAATCGCAGTTGAAGTTTGCTTCAACTTCCAACCAAGCAGTCTGTTTCGCGGTCTTGTCCAGCGCTGTGTATAACTCCAGGAACGGATCATGTTCGAACATTGCATGTCCGGCGGCCATGATCTTGATCTGGTATCCGCCCAGGTTAGGGTAAGGTTCAACGACTGGAGCCGGTTTGACTACAATCTTGTGCATCATGGTAATGTTGGTATCAACGACCGAAGTGACGATGATGTAAACCGTGCCTTCGGTTAAAGCCGTAACTTCTCCTCCTGCACTGACTGTCGCGATGGCTTCATTGCTTGAAGCCCAAGTGACGTTTTGATTGACTCCGGTAGGCAGAACCGATGCCACCAATATAATGGAGGTTTCCACTTGCATCTGATCTTCGCCTTGAATGACGATTTCTTCCGGATCGGGATCCGGGATAATGATGACTTCTTCAACGACGGTTACTTCATAAGTATCCGTCAAGGTATTATTGGCAACAACGGTCGCGGTAATGGTAACCGTTCCGAGCACAACGCCGGTAACCCGGCCAATGCTACTTACGGTTGCAATGGCTTCATCGCTTGAAGCGAATGTCACTTCTTGCGAAGCGCCTTCCGGAAGAACAGTGGCAACCAGGGTGATATAGCTTCCTTGGGTCACTTCGGTTTTGGTTCCGGTCAGTTCGACGGAAGTCGGGTCAATTACAACGACCGGGGCATTGACGGTAACGTTAATACCCTTGAAAATTTTACTGTTTGAAGCGGCAGCGGCTTTGATCTCAACGGTCCCGGCGGCTACTCCAACAACTTTTCCGGTGGCATCAACGGTCGCGATGGCTGCATCGCTGGTTGACCAATTGACGGTCTGAGCAGCGGTAGCAGGGGTAACGGCAGCGGTAAGCTGCATTTCTTCAGCGATCTCGATTTCGGCTTTGGCGCCGGAAATGGTGACCGCGGTCGGGACTGTTGGATCATCAACATCGATGATATCCTTTTCGCATCCCACAAAAACAAATGCTAAAAGGAAAACCAAGGTTAAAGTTATCCATTTTTTCATAAATATTTCTCCTCGAAGATAATTCTTCTTCTATTCATAATTATATCATCATCACAACTTTTTCTCAAATGGTTTGGTGTAACAGTGGTATTCCTTCCAAACTTCGAACCCAAACTGCTGATAAAATTCCAGAAGTCCGGTCCAGTCAATGATCATCGGCTGACATCCCCGCTTCAAAAGCTCGTTAACGCCGGCGGCGACGATGTCATAACCCAGGCCCTTTCCCCGGTAGGCTTTGTCTACGCCAAGGGGCCCTAAAGCTCCCAATTTCGGAAAGCGGCCATGCCAGGTGCAATTGTATGGGAGGATGTCAAGATCCGGAGTATTGACCCGCGTAAAAGCAATGATCTTCTCCTGATCCATCGCCAACAAATACGATGCCTGGAAATTCGGACCTTGGAAGTATTCATAGCATTCGTATTTCCAGCGGCCCGGAAAGTTATTATCCATGAATTCCAAAAGCGGTTTTTCGTCCTCGCGGGTGGCAAACCGGTAAACATATTCCGGATTGCGAATCGCAAACGGCGTCTTGACTTCCCAATTGATCAGATCATGGGTCGTGCGGACATATTTGAACCCGCGTTTTTCCAGCCACGGTCCCCCAAGATTATCGAAATCATTGGGAAGACCGGGGAAGAAATTATGATAATCGCGGCCGATTTGCATTTCGGTCTTTTTGTTGGCTTTAAGAATCTGTTCGGCGTAATCCAGCAGTTTGTCCCCAATCCCCTGATGACGGAAAGATTTGGAAACATAAAGCATGGAAAGAAAGCCGATGTTCGCATAAGCCGGGATAATCGGATGTTGAAAGTCTTTCACAAAGGCAAAACCCACCAGACGCTGATCTTCATAAGCGAAATACGATCCCGATTTGAGAAGATTAGGCGAATTTTTGATGTTCTGGTCAAAGGCTTTTTCACTGATCGGGAAAATGAACCCCATTTCCCGGTTCCATAACTCCCGCGCTTCATCAATGATGATGTCAGGGTCAAGGAGGTTTTTAATGTTGTACATTATAGTAAAGAGGCGGCATCATCATCAATGATGACAATGACGTTGTCATGATCCTTGAGGGCGGAAGCCGGGAATTTCTCGCTGACATTTCCAAAAACCAGTTCCTTGATGGCCTGGGCTTTGTTCTTTCCGGAAGCCAGAAGCAGGATCTTTTTGGCGGCCATGATGTTTTTGATGCCCATGGTCATGGCCCGATGCGGAACTTCTTCAAGCGAAGCAAAGAATCGCTGGTTGTCCTCGCGGGTCTTCTCGGTCAGTTCAACAATGAAAGTCTCATTGGAAAACGGTGTTCCCGGTTCGTTGAAACCGATATGGCCGTTTCCGCCGATTCCCAAGACCTGAAGATCGATCTTCACATTGTTCAGGGCCTTGTTATATTCCGCGCATTGCTTGGCCAGATCGGCACCTTCGGCGTGCGGAAGGTGAACATTCTTTTCCGAAATGTCAACATGGTTGAACAGATTTTCATGCATGAAAGTATAATAACTCTGCCCATGGCTCCTTGGCAGATCGCAGTATTCATCCAGATTGTAGCTTTTTACGGCCTTAAAAGAGATTTCATGATCTTCATTCATTTTGACTAAATTCTGATACATTCCGACCGGAGTGCTTCCGGTGGCCAATCCCAAGATGGCGTCGGGTTTGCTCTTGAGCAGATTGCCAACAATTTTGGCGGCTTCTTTGCTCAATGCTTCATAATTTTTTACTTTGATGATTTGCATATTTCTTTACCTCGTTAATCTAATTGGCAGTTGGCCCAAAAAAGGAATTTCTCCTTTAAGGGCTAGGGCGCAAGACTGAAGCGACTGCGGCGTCAGTTCATAAATGCAGACATAATTTTTGATCCCTTTGAGAAGCAGGCAATCATACGGAGAACGCAGGCTTAAGACCATCAGTTTGTTTTTGGGCAGAGCTTCAAACACTTTGGTTTGATGATCCCCCTTCAAAACATTATAAGTTCCCAGAATGATCTTGTCATATTTCGGCGCTTCCGTTACAATTTCTGATAGATTGGCCAGTTCATTGTTGATGATGAACTGCGGATAATCCAAATAGTCCTTCAGGGTCTGATACTTTTGGTTGGCATTGTCCACCAAAGAGGCCAGTTTGATCTCCGGAAAGATCAGCAGGACCTTGTCACTGGCTTTGATCGGCACCCAGTTGTGATTGTAAACCAAAGTCACGCTTTGATTTTGCAGCGTGCGGGCCAGATCGCTTTGAACCTGGATTTTGGAAACATCGATGTCCGAAGCCGCATATTTGGCTTTCAGCTTCAGGATCTTTTTGACCGATTCGTCGATTCGGGCTTTGGAAATTTTTCCTTCTTCAACCAGCTTTTCAAAGGCCTGCACGATGCCTCGCTGTTCGTTCAAATCGGCTTTTCCACAGAATATCAAAAGATCATTTCCGGCGTTGACCGCTTTTTCCACGATCTCTTCGGATGAGAACCGGCTGTTGATGGCTCCCATCGTCAATGAATCGGTGACGATCAGTCCCTTGAATCCCAGTTCTTCTTTCAGAAGCCGGGTGATGACGTTGTAAGAAAGCGAAGCCGGATACTCGTGGTCGAAGTTCTCGTACAGAATGTGCGAGATCATCACCCCGTCAATTCCTTCCGCGATGGCCCCAATGAATGGGACCAGTTCGGTTTGAAAGACTTGGGCCCGATTGCTTTTAACGACCGGAAGCCCCAAATGCGAATCAACACTGGTGTTTCCGTGACCAGGGAAATGTTTGATGGTGGGCAGGATCCCGCCGTCTTGGAAACCTTTGAAAGCGGAAATCGCGCACTCGGCCACAACTTTCGGATCATCGGAATACGAACGGGAATTGATGACCGGGTTGGCCGGATTGTTGTTGACATCCCCAACCGGAGCAAAGTTCAGGTTGAAGCCCAAACAGCGCAGATTTTCGGCCACGGTTTTCGTGATTTCGTAAATTTGATTAGGATCGCCGGCCGAAAGCGCCATGGCTCCGGGAAGCGGGGTGATCCCCCTCATGATCCGAAGCACCGGTCCGCCTTCCTGATCCAAACCGATGAAAAGCGGGATCTTCGATTCCGATTGCATTTTTTGGTTAAGGCTCGCGACTTGTTCGATGTTTAGAATGTTACGGGCGAAATATATGACTCCGCCCAACTGAAATTCATGAATGAAAGCCGCGATTTGTTCATCATATTCCGTGTTGTGAAACGCGAAACAGAGCATTTGTCCGATCTTTTCACGCAAAGTCATTTTGGAGATAGTCATATATTCATCCTTTCTTGCTTGGAAAATGAAGATGCCGGGTCCCAGCCCCGGCATCTTGTTTTTACCCAACGATTCCGGTTCTTTCGATGCTTTCAACGAATAATTTTTGAACGAAGAAATAACCGATCAATAGCGGCAGCATCATGAGCAATGCGGCTGTATTGGCAACCAGACCATAGAATAGCGTATTCTGACGAACGGTTTCGTCCGTCAAATCCTGAAAGAAGGTATCGCCACGGGCGACCCAACCGGACAGGACGGTGAACAATTGGTCGGTTCCGCCGGCCAGTTTCGTGGAGAAAACCGCGAAATTGTTGGCCGAGTATTGGAACAGACTCGCAAAATAATAATCATTCCATTGCCAGACGAACGCGAACAGACCGACCGTGACGATCGCTCCGCGGGCATTCGGAAGCATAACGCTCCAGAAAGTTCGAATGACGCCGGCTCCGTCAATCTGCGCTGATTCCTCAAGCTCGGTCGGGAGCCCTTTGAAGAACTGGCGGAACAGATAAATGAAGATGGCGGATCGGATCCCCATTCCGAAGGCGGCCATGATGAACATCGAAAAGACGTTTCCGATCAGGCGGATCCCCAAGAAAGTGGAACTGGAGAAATACAGGACTCGGGAAATGTGCAGGGTTTCGTTTGGCACGACCAGGGTGAACAAAACGATGTAAAACAGCAGGTTGCTGCCCTTGAATTTCAACCGGGCAAAAGCGTATCCGGCGATGGCGGTCGCCATGACCTGGATGATCATGGAGACGGAAGAAAGGATCAAGGTATTCCAGATCGTGTTTCCGAAATCAAGCAATTGGTAAGCAATTTGGAAATTGATCTTACTGAAAGTTTCCGGGATCCAGATGACCTGCGGGTTGGTGATGTCCATCGGATGACGCAGGGCAAAACTGAACTTTTGGAAAAGCGGCAGCAGAATGACGAAGATCAAACCGATGAGAATGAAGGTTCGCAAAGCCGAGCCGATGAACATACCGGTTTTTCGGCCGCGGACCTTGATGTTGGTCGGGTCTTTCAGGTCGGTTCTCCAGGCCGCAAAATTCTTTTTAAAGCGTTCCATGTTGGTGAGTTTCTTTTCGTTATTCATCATAATAGAACACCATTTTGGACAGAACAAACAGGAAGAATCCGATGATCAAGATCGAAGAGATGCAGAATAGCCATGACATGGAAGCATGGATTCCGTAATAAGATACATCTCCGAGTCCGCTTAAAAGCTTTCGGGTCCCGGCGGTAGCAAACACGTTGATCGTGTTGATCAAATCGCTTCTTAGCAAACTGTCCACGACCGTGTAAACCCCGGCCGTGAGCATTAAAGGCGACACCATCGGGAAAGTGATCTTCCAGAAGATTTCGTATTGGGTAGCTCCTTCGATCTTCGCGGCTTCATACAGGTGTTTCGGGACCGATTGAATGCCCGCGAGGAAAATCAGGATCTGAACGCCGGAATAGGAGATGACGTCATAGATCTGATCGGCCGTCGTTCCCAAAAAGCTGACGGCGAAAAGCGGGATGTTGGCGTTGGTCAGGAAATCCTGGAAATTGAACATTTGCGCAAAGATGTCGGTGGTCGCTCCCGCCATGGCCGCTTCCAATTGAGCGCCGGTCTGCATGGCCGCATCCACGGCTTGCGAGTTGAATATTACCGGCATGAAGAAGATGGCGCGGACGAAAGAACGCCCTTTGAATTTGGAATTGAGCACAACCGCGATGATCAAACTGAAGATCAGGATCATCGGCACATTGAAGAAAGTGCTGATCGATGAATCGACCAATAACTGACTGAACGTCGAGTGCTCTTTCAGAATGTAAGTGAAATTGTCCAAACCGATCCATTCGGTAGCGATGCCGATGTGGGCTCCGGTCGAAGAGTTCACGCCCAGGTTTTCCACCCGGGACATGCTATAAACGATCGTGACCAAAAACGGCAAAAGGAAGAAATAGATGAAACCGATGATCAAAGGCAGGACGAACAGAAATCCCCACAGGGCCTGACGTTTTTTATAACTGAATTTCTTGGCCATCAGGTTCGGGATATACCCAAATATTTGGGCCAGTTTTTTCATGAACTTAGTTTGGGATAGATCATATTTCCACTGGCTCAGTTTGTTCCGCAGTTTCCCAAACCAAATTCCGATTGAAGAGAAGGTTTTATTAAGCGTTGCTTTTAATTTCATTTACATTCCCTCCTCAATGATCGCAAACGTGTTCGCATTTACGGAACGTCCGGAGTCGGCATCGAAATAAGTGGTATTGTTGTAATTGATGATCAGCACGGCTCCGTTGCTGTATTCGACTTGATAAACATTGTCTTGCAAGATCTTATGGCCGACCAAAATGGCGTTGTAATGAATCTTGGCATTGTTCAGGACCTCGTTCATATAAATGATGTTGCTCTTCCAGTTGGCGTAATAAGCATTGTAATACATGGTGTAATCGGTCTCAAGCAGGGTTCTCGTGTCTTCATAAGAAATGATGAAGTTTAAGTTGGACCCGGTTTCCAGGGCTTTAAGCAAATACCATTCCATGGAATGTTCGCTGTCATAATTGATGGCCGGTCCGGCGTAATCAAACAACCCGCTGACGACCAATTGATAGAAAGGAATCGAGAAATCATAGTAACCGAGCAGCGATGATTCCAATGGAACATTGACCGCGAAGTCCGCATATTTCAAAGCATAATCAAACGGGGCGGACATCATGACGGAACTGGTGGCTTCGTCCAAATATTCCAAAGCCGCGATTTGATAATCCATTCCGTCTTCGGCGAAGATGCTGCCCTTGGTACCGTAGTCTCCGAGCCGCATGTTGCCAAGATCGGAAAGATAAGCGCTTCGAACGCCAAAGCGATCAAACGACGCAAAATATCGATTGGATAGCGAGGTGTAGTATTTCGGCGAAATGTAAGTCAGCGGTTCAATGGTCGAGTTGGCCATGTTGGTAGCCAAGACGTAAGCCCGGTGTTGGGCATAGGTGGAACCGATGCTCTTGGCGGTGTATTTCAGATTTCCGAAAATGAGATCATAGCCTTTGTTCGAAGCGACGGTCACTTCCGGATAAAAATTAATGTTGTTTTCTTTCAGGAAAGCCGCCAGCGATCTAAAGCCGCGGTTGCCTCCCAAAACCCGGGAAGCGGCCACGCTTCCGGTAGCTTCGGGTTCCATCGCATCCTGAGTCCAAGCCGTATAGCCGACGCTTAAGGAAGTAATGCCTTCCGACTGAAGGTCTTCGATGATCTCCCTAGCTTGCTTGAAGGTGGTCAGACTATGTTTTTCGTTGTGAACGAATCCCATGGTGATCTCGCGTTTTTCGAAAGCGCCCAGGAAACTTAAGTTGACGACGGTGTCGTTGGTCAGATCTTTCGGAACCAATTGATATTTTTCAATCAGATATTCCCGATATTTGTTGGCCAGCGTTACATATTGGATATTGCCGTCATTGTCAATGAAATCATTGGTCTGCATGAGCTGGTAAATGTATTTCAGATCGTTTCTGATGAACTCGTTCGACCATTTGAGGAACGGCGTCTGCGCGGTTCCCGCGAAGACCGTTTCCGATTCCCGGAAAATGGCCTTGAAGTTGGCAATGTTCATGGTTGAAGCCACATCGGCCCGTTTGAAGTTCGCATAGATCGAGGTTTGGTTGGCGCCTTGATCGGCGATCGCGAGCACGCCCTTCCCGGAAGTTTTGTCCAGGAAACCGTACATCGCGAACATCATGTCCTCATTGGCCATGGTTTCTTTGAAAGTCTTGGAAGTGAAGGCCATGTCCGAACCGTAAATGCTCTTGGCATAAGCCGTATATCCCAATTCGTCCTTCGGGCTGTTGAACGTCATGATGGCGCCGCTTCCGTCCGGAAGGATGATCTGGCCCTGGCTGGTCAGGCTGTTGTTAGAGGTGAAATATGGCAAAACGTCGATGGTCCCAAGCAAGCAGTCATGCGAATACTTGGTATATGCGCCGTCAAGCCGGTAATCCGAACCCACCCCTTCGCGAAGCGATTCGTTGACGATGGTTGTTTCCAACCCTTTTTCGGTCAAAACAAAGCGCATGGCTACTTGGAAGACTGGGGAATTGGATTCGACTTCGTTGCCGTAATCATCATTCTGAAGATCCGCGAACTCTTTTTGGAAGACGTCCTGAATCGGTTTGTTATCTTCATCAAACAAGAAATTCCCGTTCTCGTCTTTGGCTTGATAGCCGCCCATCGGCACTTCGACGCCCGGTTCGGCGTCATAAGGGTTTTCGTCGTAAAGAACCGGGATCTTCCGAACATAGGTCTGTCCGACCTCATAGCCGGGGTACTCCCCAACATTGGCTTCGGTGATCGCAATGTTTTGGGTATTCACATAGAAGTAATTGCGATCGCCAGGCAAATCGGCTTTGTACATGGTTTCGAACAGTTTTTGCAACGGAATGGTGCTGTTGGCCTTCAGGTTGAAGGTCGGCGAACTGTTTTGAACGTTCAGATTGATGTTGGTGTTATAAGTGACGGGGTCTTTTTCCGCTCCGTCGGTATTGACCAAAGTGTAATAACTTCCGAATACTTTTCCGTAATTGTAACTGTTGGTGAAAGGATTGGAAATGCAAGGCGATGCGCCTTCGGCGGTAACGTCGGCGGCGTTGTAATCAACTCCGATCTCCATTTTCAGTTTGTTTAAGACCCGGTCTTCGCCGTCTTTAGCCAAAATGTCGGTCAGATCCCAGCGGGACGGGATCTCATTGCCATCTTCATCCAAGAAGACATTGCCTTCATAGATCGGGGTAACGGTGGCCAAACCTTTTTCTTCAAGATAGGCCGCGCATTCGGCGCTCCAGGTATATGCCAGATCGGAGTATTCCATGATGTTTTGATTGACTTTGTTCGCGTTGATGATGAAGGTCAGGTTTCCGCGGAAATAAGCTTCCATGTCATCGCGGGCGAAATCTTCCGGGAAGAAACTGTTGATGACGGTGAAATCACCGACTTCATAGAGGATCTCGATGCCGTTTTCAACATCAAATTTGATCTGGTAATGGCGTTTGATGGTTCCATACAACAAGTCGTTGTACAAAACGCTGTTCGAGTAAGTGTTAAAACCAATGGTGCTTAGTTTGTCATTGGAACCAATGTAATAGAGCAGAAAATTGGATTTCATGTCGGTGGAGTTTCCGCTTTCCAAAGCGGTGCGGAACACCGTCGAGCAGGTACTTTGCGTATAAGCGGTGAACCCGGCTTCGGTGGTTTCGGCGGTCGGAGCGCATTGGCTGTTGACCGCAATGGAAACGACCGTGGTCTTCTCGTTCAGAAACATCGTATAGGTGCTGTTCTGAGCGACGATGCGGGTATCGCTAAGTTTATAAGTGACCGAATAGGTCGGGGTAACGTTATCAACGGTTTTGGTGTAACTGGAAGCCGGAAGTCCGGCGATGGCTTCATTCAAAGCCGCTTCGCTGGCGTATTCGACGGTATAGTTTCCGGTTCCGTCATATGGAGAATAGTCCACATACCCGGTCAGGTCAAAAGTCAGATTGTTGGTGTCCAAAGATTGGGCATGCAATCCTCCAAAAAAGAAAATCAAAAGGAGGACTACAATGACGGCCATGAGGGCCAAAGACAAGATATGCTTGAATTTAAGTGACTTCATAAGTCCTCCTTTCTATAGGTATCTTAAGGAAATTTCCCGATAAAGGGTATACAGGAAGCCGATGATCTTCTGGAATAGGTCAAATCCGAGCATGACGATGAAGAACAGCACCATGACCGCGATGGCTGTGCCCGCGATCGAAAGGATGCATTTAAGCAATCCGTATTCATGAATGGAAATGAGTCCGAAGAAAATCATGTAGCCCATCCCGAAAGTCCCCAGTCCGATGATCAAGCCGTAAAATCCGGCTTCTTCGGTGGTGATGGCGTTCGAGAAGATCATGCCCACGATCTTGGTCATGATCAGCGGCCACAGCGAGTAGCAAACCATCATGAAGATTTCCTTCATTTTGCCTTTGCCGTCAAACAGGGTCGTGACGCTCCAGTTCCCGACCACGACGGCCAGGATCGGAACGATGACATAGGCCATTTCCTGGAAGGAATTAAGATCATTCAAGTCGCGTTGATTGACAACAAATCCGGTATATTGGAATTCCAGGATCTGAAGGATGATCAGCATGGCGACGAAGACCAAAGAAACGGACATCTTGGCTTTCTTGTCACGCTTGAAGGCATCGAAGCCTTTCAGCGGATGAATGAGGATGTAAGCCGGAAACTTGATGTATTCTTGGTAAATGTAAGTCAAAACTTGCTTGACTTTTTTCCAGAAGTTGGCGGTTTTGTTGGTTTTTGAAATTGCGTTAGCGTTCATCATTCGTCACCCATTCCCGTTTCTTCCGATTTCTTGTACTTAATGCTTCGGTAAACTTTGTATCCGACGCCGGCCGCAATGGCAATCAAAACCACGGACATGACGCCGGTGAAGTATTTGTTGACCTGAACATCGCGATACAGCTTGTAAGCTTTCGAATAGTAATCAACGGAGAATCCGGTCTGGAAATAACTCATGGCTTCCACGTACCGGCCTTCATTGAGCAAAGACTTTCCGATGCCAACATAAGCATATTCGTAATTCGGATTTTGACTGACGACGTTCTTCCATTCCTCGGATGAGGCGACCAAATTGCCTTCGTAATGATACTTGACCGCTTTGTTGATCGAATTGGCGATCTCGGTCGGTTCAAAACGCAGCACCGATTGGTTTTCTTTATCCAAGGCCAGAATGTTGTCGCCTTGATATCGGACGGCGACCGGATTGTTCAGGTCGGACAGTTCGTTTCCGCTTCCGCCCGAAATGTAAAGCAGGTTGCCTTCGTCATCGTAAGAGAACAGCCGGCCGGTTTTTCCGTCGGCCAGAGTATAGACGCCGTAGTCATTGACGG
>Ga0247841_10002531_pt1 | contig 36160 bp, 30 predicted proteins | sample LaCruzMarch2015__2_FD_192410 | JGI IMG/M metagenome (GOLD analysis project Ga0247841, IMG submission 192410) | Freshwater microbial communities from meromictic Lake La Cruz, Castile-La Mancha, Spain - LaCruzMarch2015_18m | ecosystem: Environmental > Aquatic > Freshwater > Lake | place: Spain... | reverse complement strand
CGAGGAGCAGATGCGTCTCGATCTCGTTACGGTCCTCTTCCCTTTCCGAAAAATTGAGGATCAACTCCCGGCAAAGGGTCGTCTTGCCTGTACCCACATTGCCCAAAACCACGTTCAACCCCCGGCGCAGGCGGATGGCAAGCTCCAGTTGCTGCAGACAGGCCAAGTGGCCCTGGGAGGGAAAGAAGAAATCCGGCTCCGGGGAATTGGAGAAGGGTTCCCTGTTCAGATTGAGGATTTTGAAGTAATCCATTATTACCACTCAATAGTAATGTTATGATTCGACAGGCTCGCCATGACAAGTTGTTTCACGGCTTTGCTGTATTCTCTGCTGTTTTCGGTTTTCCCACAGCGCCAGCGCCCGTCTTCTGCTTACCGCCTGAGGTCGTCGCCGCCGGTGCAACCGGTGAAATCGACGAGGCCGGTGAGACCGACCCGGTCGGCGCAACCGCCGATACTTGATAGGGCGGCAGAATCCTTGGCGTAATGAAGATGAGGACTTCCTCCATTTTTTCGCTGCGAGCATCCGTCTTGAAGAGCCATCCGAGGCCGGGAACGTCTTTCAGGCCGGGAATGCCGGTATCGCCGACCGAGGTTCTCTGCTTCGTCAGACCGGAAATGACGATGGTTTCACCGTTACGAACCATGAGATTCGTCTCGGTCTTCTTTTTGATAATATAAGGATTCCCTTGAACGTTCCGGACAGGATCCACCTCATCCTTCTTCACAATGATCTTCATGGACAGGGTTTGATCGTCAACGACGTGGGGCGTGATTTCTAAACGAAGCACGACGTCCTCAAACATTGTCGTCTGCGTTACCGTACCGCCTGAGGTTTGATTCGTAATGTAGGGAACCCGTTCTCCGTTTTCTGTGAAGGCCATCTGGTTATCCCGGGTGGTAATCGAAGGACTGGATAAGATGTTCAGCTTGCTTTCCTGCTGCAGGGCATTGAGCTGTACTTCGAGGATGTTCCCCCCCAGGGTCCCGAGCATCAGACCGAGAGAACCCACCCCTCCCGCCGCAGCAATTGCAGCGGCACTACCGGGAAAGTTGACGCCGAAACCCTGGCCGGAAAGGCCCGGCGAGCCGAGGGTAGGCGTATATCCGCCCGTCAGTGGATTAATGATCGCACCGGGCGCTGTTGTCGTCCCGCCGGGCGTGATATAGATATTTCCACCCGTACGAGTACCCGTTGTCTGATACATCCCGCCCCACTGGATACCGAGTAGCCTTGCCGTCTCCTTGGTCGTCTCGACAATATTCGCCTTGATCTGGATCTGCGGGGTCGGTTTGTCGATTTTTTCGATGATCGGCATCATCTTCACAAGATCGTCCCGGATCGCCGAAATGATCAGGGAATTGCTGTGTTCGTCTACGCGGACCGATCCCCGGGGCTTGTCATCCTTGGTCCGGGTAAGGAAAGATTCGAGGTTCTCCTTGAGTTCCTTAGGCTTCGCGTAATCGATGGGAATGACGACGGTCCGGAGGGGCGCGACCCTCTGTATCCCCTCCTCCTGGGTCTGCCGCTTCAGGTCCAGCTCCATGTCCTCAAAGGTCATGACCCGGATAATGTCGCCCTCCCAGATGTAGGTCAGCCCCTGGGTGCGCAGGAGGCTGTTGAAAGCCTGATCCCAGGGGACGTCATGGAAATCGATCGTTATCTCCCCCTTGATCTCGTTCTTCACAAGAATGTTCCGGTCGACGATCCGGGCCAGGGAGCGCAGGACTGTTTTGATGTCCGCCTGACGCATTTTCAGGCTGACCGGCTGCGTCGGAAGGGTCCTGATGACTTTGGCTGCCTGCCCCTTGTCCGTTTCACCGGCTTCCTTCAGCAGTTCCTCAGCGAGGGTTGATGCTTTTTTTCTTGGCAACGGCGAATAACCTGTTGCCGTTTCCGCCATCGTGTTCCACTTTTCGAAAAAGGGATCTTTCTGGACAATCCGCTTGTCGGCGCAGCCCCAGATCAGAGGAACAGACAGCAGGACAGTCAGCAGCACACATGTCAGGTCTCCCCATGAATATCTTTGCTTAGTGTTTCCCATTGACGGACGCCTCCATTATTCCTGCAGGGGAATCGTCTGCGCTGCCCTGGCGGCCCTGTTTTCGATTACAACCCTGGCCGGGGAAACGCTTTTCAGTACGAATCCCTTGACATCAAGTTCCTCGCCCTCCCTGTATTCCATGCCATTGATAATGGCCATCTTTTCGCTGTTTACTTCTAGGTACCCGCTGTAGGTGAATTCTATCTTCGGCGCGGCCGCGCCTGCTTTTGCCGGCTCCCGGGCCTTGCTCCAGGCCCGATAGGATTTGGCGTCCAGAAAGGGGTCTTGCTTCCATTCCTTCTCCGCCCGACGGAAGATGAGGATGTTGAGATTTCTCGTCGCGTCCTTTGCCAGTCCCGCATTGAGATCGGTAACAAAGGTATTCAGCTCCACAGTTTTATTGGCCATGCTTGGTATGGAAGCCTTCTTTTTGGGTGCAAGAAAATAGAAGGCGGCAGAGAGGATAACGATGCCCATCACCCCCAGAATGATCATCTCTCTTTTTCCCAGTTTTCCCATACCAAAACCCGTTTCTCAGCCGATAGCGGCCCAGATCTTTAGCTTAAATTCCCGAGTCTCCGCTTTTTCCTGTATTGTAATTTCCTCGATATGTTGAACATAGGGAATAGCTCCGATCTGGATCAGAAATTTCCGGAAGTCGATGACCCCACCCCGCAGCACGATGTCGATCGGAATGAACTGGGCGTCGCCGGTCATGGCGTTGAGTTGCGGAGTTGCCGACACCAGAGTCATCCCGCTCATCTTCGCCGCGTTGCTGAACACCGGGTGAAGCGTGCCAAGTTTGTCCTGTGAAAGTTTACCCTTAGGCGGCAGCGGCAGAATCTCCGATTCCTTCTTCTCCATATCAATCTTGAGCAATTTAAAGTGCGGTGCGAGAACCGTTTGCTCCTCAAGATCGTATTTCTTGGCGACAATCGCTGCGTCCAGTTCGGCAAGCTTCTTGCCGGCCGGGAGGATTCCTCCGAGCACGAAAATGAGGACGCCGGTCAGGCACATCGTTATATAAACGATGCTCTGCCGCGGAATGTTGAAGCCCAGTTTCTTTTCAGCCATGGACCTGCGCCTCTACCATCAATTTTAAAATGAAATGGAGCGCCTCATCCTTGATAAAGGGTTCTACACTGTTCTTCTGAATGACCACCTGGCGGAAGAGAGGAGAGGCCTCCAGGGCCATCACGTAAGTGGCGAGGGAGGTTTCGAAGAGCTTCCGATCGCCCCGGATCAGACCTTCCACGATGATCTCTTCCTGAAGCGCCTTCGGCGCCTCCCCGGCCGGCGCAGGACCAAGGTTGATCTTCAGATCTATGAACCGGATGTTTGCCGGTGTGAGTTCGATCAGTTCGCTGATCAGAACCATGCCGAGATAACGTTCCGCATACTGTTTTGATAACTGTCGCCGCTGACTAACCTTGACCGCCATATTCAGAAGCTGGTTCCGGTCGGCTACCGCACCGAGGCCGGCCATCTGACTCTCTATCCCGGCAACGACCTTTTTTTTCTGGGCGATCGCGTGGTTCTGAAAGACAAAAACACCGGAACAGATGAAAACAGCGATTATGAAGACCGCAAAGACCGCCGTGTTGATCCGGCTGATACTGGCCTCCCGTTCCTTGTCCTTGTAGGTAAACATCAGGTTCGGCGTGTGGTCGTTGCCCGAAAAAGCAAGCCCCAGGGCCGGCCCGAAGGCGATCCGTTCCGAAATGGAGTTGCCCTCTTCCATATCCATGTCGTAGGCCGGATCGAGTTCGTTCAGGGGATCAAGAACCTCGCTCGTTACGCCAAGCTGCGATCCCACATAGTCGATGATGGTCTTGTTGATGTTCATGACACCGGAAACTAATATCCGGGAGATCCGGTCGCCGGGCATGGTCGCGGCGTAATGTTCGAATGTCCTTTCCACCTGGCGCACCAGCCGTTCCAGAGCGGGCCGGACCATCGCGAAGATATCCTCAATCCTCAGGCCGAAGCCGACATCGTTTTCTCTGAGGGGCGAGGAATCCAAACTTAGGCTTTGGACAATTTTCCTGCCCTCCTCGATCGTAAGCGAGGGGGTTCCCGGATCCTGATTTAATTCATTGAAGCTGTACACCAGGGATTCCACCATGCTGCTCATGCCCGCTTTGATCCCTCGGGTCATAACGAGGTTGTCTCCGGCGTAGATGTCGATACGGGAGAAATCGATCCCGATGAAGAGGCTCGCCACTGCTCCTTCGCGGGCGGATATCCATCCCGTTCGTAATAGATTTTGTAAGGAAAAAGGGACGATGGATATCCCCGCGAGTGGCCGGCCGATTCTGGAAAAGAGCCCCTTGAGATCAGCTATCTCCTGAAGCGGGGCGGTGTAGACCATGGCGGCAAGCTTGGGGATCCCTTGATCGATGACCTCTCCCTGAAGCTCAAAATCGAAGATCATCTCCTTTTCGTCAAAGGGCGCGTCCTTCCTGGCCGTCCAGTAAACAGCGTTGGAGATCTGTTTCTTCGGAACCTTCGGGATGCGTATGTGGCGTACCTCAACGCGCGCCGCAGACATGATGGCCCAAAGGTTCGACCGTTCTGCGGAGCCACAGATTGCAGCCAGCGCCGCTTTTAGAAATGCCCTGAATTCCGGCGATTCTCTTGGCGTATTCAGCGGCAGGGCAAAGCGCTTCCGGTCGTCGATCCGCCAATGCCCGCCCGAGGTTTCCGTAGCCCTGACCATTCTCAGGTAGTCGTGGCCGATATCGATGCCGACGGTGGATGTTTTCTGCAGGGAGATCAGCTTCGGTAACGGGAGACTGAAATGGCCTCTTTTTTTGGGCGGCGGTTCAGCAGCGACGGAAAGATCAACGACTGAGGAATCAGGCGTCTCCTCCCGCTTGCTGCGGATGAGCTTCAGGAGCTTTTCCGTTGATGTGATGTCGCTGAGTCGAGCCAAGTCAGAACCCCTTCATTATCCTTTGATCCTTCACTTCGTTGACTGCGAATTTTCAAAAAGGTCTGTTTGACGATTTTTTACTCGGACATCGCTTCTGCCGGTCCGGTATTTTTCAAGATGATTTCTCGCCACGACCATATAGTCTGTGGGAAAATGCTTGACCATTCTGACGCCGAACTGGATAAGGGGAGGTTCGGGGATGATTTTTTTAGCTATGTATTCACGGATCGTCTTCGCCGAAACGCCCAGTTCGCCTGCGGCATCTATGATGGTGGTGTATGTCTGACCGCTGATAATAATCATGACTCCCTCTCATCAACGTTATGGGAACACATTTAACATCCGGCCGGTTCCGGACATTATGGACCAACGGATAGTACCGTAGGTTCGAACCTAACAAACCGGCGGGATGTTGTCAAGATGTTTTTTTCGTTAAGATTCTTCCCGGGGGATGACAACGATGAGAGAATGTCAGGCTTTTCAGAGCCTTTGACAGACGCCATGCTTTTTGGTATGGATGCACCCGGACATTCCCGGAAGGAGAAAAACGTGGCAGAGATTAAAAGTACCTTAGACCTCATTATGGAAAGAACCAAGAATCTTACCCTTACGGAAGAAGAGAAAGGGGCCATCCGCACCAGGGAAGGAAAGGCCAAAGCCAGGGGCTGGTTCCAGCGCTATAGCGACGGAGCCTTAAGCATTCGGGATCTGGAGAAACACATGGAACAGGAACGGGCCTCTTTCCCCGAAGCAGCGGCCTTGCTAAGAGAGGAATGTCTCGCCCATGTAGACCCGGAGGGGGACAATCAGAAGATTTTTCAAATCATGGAAGAGATTCTGGCAATTGATCCTGGACCCTTTCAGAGTCTAGTTGATCATTTTCAAGAGGAACTGGGACAGCTCCGGTCCGGGGCGACCCGGGACGCCCTCGATACCCTTCATGCCCAAGGTGTCAGCGGTACCGCCGTGATACCGAACCTGAACATCAGTCCGGTCTGGAACGCTAGCCTTGAAAGCGCCCGGAAGCAATTCCGCAAGGATTTTTATCTGGTCAGATAAGGGAACCACTGCTCCCTGACGACCTTGAAATTGGCCCGGACGGCCTCTTTCCCGATAACCGGCTCCCCATGACCAGTGAGCAGATATTCCACATCCAAGGTGGAAAGTTGTTCGATGCTCTGCTTGAGCATCTCTCCATCCCCGCCCGGCAGGTCCGTTCGTCCAATCCCTTGGTTGAAGACAACATCGCCTGTAAATAAGGCCTTCTTTGCCGGCCAGTACAAACATATGGAAGCAGGGGTATGCCCCGGCGACTTGAACACCTGAAAGAACTCCGCGCCGATGGTAAGATCTCCTGCCGTCAGAAAGAAGTCCGGCTCGGGAAGTCGAAAGTAATGGCCGGCAAGTTTGCAGATGAACGCGTATTCATCCTGATTCATGGCAAAGAGGGTCGGCTTGCCGAATCTTCTCACCCCTTCCAGATGATCGGGGTGGCCGTGGGTGGCAATAACGACGTCAACGTCGTCCATGCCGACGCCGGCGTTTTCCATGCCGTCTATAACATGTTGGAAGAGGTGTTCATGCCCCGGGTCGATCAAGATCCGCTTATCTCCGTCAATAAGATAAGCGTTGCAATTGTTTTCCTGATAATGTCGCCAGATAAAACCCTCGCAACCGTCAAAAATCTTCATAGGTTGTTCCTTCGTTTGTAGAAGTAAATTTTCGGGCACCGGCTATTTACATCTTTGAGGTCGCAGGTATCTTCAGCCGCTGATCCACATAGAGAGGGGCCAGGCGCTTGCCCTGATTGAGGTCCTTCAAGGCGCTTACCGTCGTCTTGTGCTTCCGGGCAATGGTGTCAAGACTGTCTCCCTTTTTTACGATATAAATTGCCGTACGCGGCGTCGATCCTTCCGACTTCTTCTTTGCCGTCTTTTCAGCTCCGCCGGACTTCTCCCCTTCCCTGATTTTAATAACCTTACCTGCGTAAATAGGATCCCGTGATTTCATGTTATTCAGCTTGAGGAGTGCGGTTATGGTCGTTTCATGCTTCCGGGCGATAATTTCCAGAGTGTCACCCTTTTCAACCTTGTATTTTAATGCATCCGTTGTAGCCTTTTTTTCCGAGACCTCCCTTGTTGGCTCTTTTTCCGCCTCCGGTTCATTCTCGCCTGCGGTGGGGATCTTGATTCTCTTTCCCGCAAAGAGGGTGTCTTTCATCTTCATCTGGTTAATCTTCAACAGCTCGACTTGGCTTATCCCTTGCTTTTTGGCAATACTTTCGATGCTCTCGCCTCTTTTTACGACATAGCTGGTCGTTGCTATCTCTCGTCTTTCCGTTGTCTCCGTCTTAACCGCTTTTGATGACCGCGCAGCCGTCTTTACCTTGCTGTCCTTCAGGGGAATTCTTATTTTCTTATTCGCATAGAGCGGATCTTTGGGTTTCATGCCGTTGGTCTTCAAAATCAGGGCGGGGCTGACATCGTATTTCCTGGCGATCTTGTCTATACTGTCCCCTCTTTTTACCATATAGAAGACGGTCCCTGTTTTTCCGCTTGCCGGCACCGGCTCTTTTTTCTTCGTTATTGTATCTTTAGATGCTATCTCTTCGTTCTTTTGGCTATCCTTCTTAGCCGCGATCTCTTCCCTCTTCGCCGTATCCTCTTTGCGGGAAACGATAGGTTTTGTCTGGGTGGTCAACACGGTTGGCGCTTTTATTGGCGATGATGAAAGGAAGGCAACCGTTGATTTAACGATTGCATCGGCAAGCTCGTTTTGAAACTGACGGCTCCTAAGCTTTTTTTCCTCTTTCGGATTGGAAATGTAGGCGGTCTCAACGAGGACTGAAGGCACTTCCGGCAGCTTCAGAACCATGAACGGCGCCTCCTGAACAGTATTGAATTTTATGCGGTTCACGGCGTTCATATTCTTCAGCAGCTCCTGGCCGAAGTTCCGTGAGGAATTCATGGTACTGGTTTGAAACATGTTCAGGATGATCGGATCCGATTGGTCACTGGTTGCCTCTCCGTTACCGGCGCCGCCGACGATATCGGCAAAGTTTTCATTTCTCGCCAATATTTTCGCCGCTTCACTGCTCGCGCTGCTCAAAGAAAGGCTATAGACAGATGTGCCTGAAGCCTGTCGGCTCCGGGCGGCATCGGCATGGATGCTGAGAAAAAGATCCGCTCCATATTCCCGGGCTATCTGTAATCGTTTTTTAAAGGAAACATAGTAATCCCCTTCCCGGGTCAGGAAGGCGTGATAACCTTCCAGGGCATTCAATTTGTCCCTGACTTTCTTACTGATCTCCAGAACAACCTTTTTCTCATATGTCTTGTGCTGGCCTACGGCACCCGGATCTTCACCGCCATGACCGGGATCGATGACAACGATTTTATCCTTGGTCTGAACCTTGACCCGTTCCCGGTCTTCCTGCTCCATTTTTTCGACTTCCGGGAGAATGATGTCGATCACAATCCGGTCCGGTTTCTCTTCAATCTTTTTTACCCGAAAGACCTTGGTTTCCGTGTGGGCAGTCAGATAAAGATCAACTCTAACCGTTCCTTCCGAGGGGGTAGTAAGGGTTATACGGTCAATTCCTGGTTTCTTGATTATTATTGTTCGCGGTCCGGCTTTTACGTATTGGGCGTCGGTGATATTGATGCTCACCATCATTTCTTTCTTCTCGACGGTGTACTGCGCTTCCTCACTGGTATCAATGACAACGCGGGTATGATCCGGAGCAGCCCAATGCCGGATATTTAAAATATTAGTCGCGGCAAATCCTTGAGAAGACCATAATACAATAACAAGAATCGCCAGACTATGTAATAATTTCCATATTAGATTTTTCTTTACCGGACGCATGCCCTGCCACTAACAAATTTCCGCATCAACTGCAAGAAAAGGTTATGGGCGATGTTTGTGCTTCACACTACACATCCCACTTCCCACCAAAAAATTACCACTAAAAATGGTTGACAAGCTATTTCGTAAATGTGATTTTCAACGCACAAATATTAAGAGACAAAAATAGAGGATAACGATGCAGGAAAATCGTTTTAAAGAGGCTTTATTGAATCCCTCCGCCTTCCCGGTTACCTGGGAACTTGTACCGGGAAGGGGCGCGAAAGAAGCGGCACAGGAAAAGGCCATAACCCTCGCCGGGCAGGCGGCTTCAGGGGGAATCATCCATGCTTTGACCCTAACGGATAACCCGGGCGGAACCCCGGCTATGTCGGCCGATTTCATGGGCAGCGAAATTGTGCACCTGGGCATCGAACCTCTCGTCCATTTTACCTGCAAAGACAAGAACCGCAATGCTATCGAAAGCCAGCTTTATGCCCTTGATCGGGCGGGAGTCCGCAACCTCTTGGTCATGAGCGGCGATTACCCGGTATCGGGTTATCAGGGAAGACCCGCCCCGGTTTTTGATCTGGATCCGACTCATATCCTCCAATTGATATCGGACATGAATCGGGGGCTTGAGTATCCGGGAATCAAAGGCGTCATCCGTCACCAGCCCTGCGATTTCTTCGCCGGAGCGGTTGTTTCTCCCTTCAAGGCGAGGGAAGCGGAACAGATGGTCCAGTACTACAAACTGAAAAAAAAGATCGATGCCGGTGCGCAATTCATCGTTACGCAACTGGGATACGACGCCCGAAAATTTCATGAGGTGTTGCTCTTCATGAAACAAAGGGGTTTCAACATTCCGTTGGTGGGAAACATTTATATCCTTCCCTTTGGCGCGGCCAAAATGATGAATCGCAATGACCTGCCTGGCTCCGTCGTTACGGATAAACTCCTCGCCGACATTGACCGGGAGCGAAACGATCCGGACAAGGGAGAGAAAGCCAGAATCCTGCGCGCTGCCAGGCTGTACACCATCCTGAAGGGAATGGGATACAGCGGGGTGCATATCGGCGGTCACAATATAAAATATGAACAGGTGGACGAGATTATCAGGCAGGGAGAAGCGCTCACATCCCAATGGACCAGCCTGATCCGGTACTTTGATTATCCTCTTGACCGCGGTTTTTATTACTTTGAACATGATCCGGACACGGGCCTTAACCGGGAGACGCCGACCTGGCGGCAGGATTGGCCCCTCGATGCCAAAGTCGAATGCTCGTACGGTTTTTCACGCTTCTTCCATCAACTGATGTATGAGCCGGGAAAGAATCTCTACGGCGTCATGAAGGGACTTTGCACCAAAGTGCAGGGAACAAAGATGGAAGGTCTTTTCCACAAGCTGGAACACTTAACCAAGGTCGCCCTCTTTGACTGCCGAGACTGCGGGGATTGCGCCCTCATCGATGTGGCCTACCTCTGTCCAATGTCGCAATGCCCGAAAAACCAGCGTAACGGCGCCTGTGGCGGCAGTTTCCAGGGGTGGTGTGAAGTTTATCCCAAAAAGAGACAATGCGTTTATGTCCGGGCCTATGCCCGCTTGAAGAAACACGGGGAGGAAGGAGAGCTGGGAAAAGACATCGTCCCGCCATGCAACTGGGATCTTTATCAAACCTCGTCCTGGATCAACTATTATCTCGGGAAAGATCATACCTCCAGAAGGCAAGGCGGTAATTCCTCTGAAAAGTAATCCGGCGTATAAAAAAACTCCCCGAATAAGCAATTGACAACGATCTTAAAAAATGTAAGAGACACGGTCCTGCTGGGGGAGCATGACTTTTCTGAAAAAGAGAAGCCCTACGGCGACACGCTATACATACCCGACACCGGAACATAAAAAGAAGGGTTGTGAAGGTTTTGGAATCGAGTCACAGTAATTTTCGCAACACCGCCAATAACCAGAAAGCAGCTAAAGCTGTAAGTATCTGACATAATTAATAGGGCGATTAGCTCAGATGGATAGAGCGTTGGCCTCCGAAGCCAAAGGCCCCGGGTTCGAGTCCCGGATCGCCCACCATGAATAAAATCAAGAGGTTAGAAAGTTATTTCTGCCTCTTTTTCTTTCCATTTAAAGTCATTTCCAACCTATCAGGCATAAAAAAGGCGGATGATTTCTCACCCGCCCCCTGCCATAAATGCTACAATATTATGAATATACTTTTGATTTCATGCATTCATTGAAGCAGACTACCTCTCTTTCCATGTATGGTCATGGGAAACATGCTTGTATTTTAATTCATCCATTCCGTACCTCCTTCATCTGTTTCCGGGATATCTTCAGTTCATGCTCTGGCGTGTCCGGTGTTTTCTTGATAAACGCATGAAGAATTACGACTCGTTGACCGATAACAAAACAGTAAAACACCCGTCCGATACCTTCGCGACCTCGGGGCCTCAATTCGAAAAGACCGCCACCCATAGCCCGTGAATGAGGCATGCGCAAATGCCGTGTCGCGGCAATGGCATTTCTATTGACTCAAGAGAGGCTAAGGATTATAGTTGAAGGGGAAAAATCATCCTTGTGAAGAAAGGGGCATTTTATATGAGAAGAGTATTCCACACTACAATTGGAGCTCTTTTTCTGCTCATTGTTCTTTGTTCGGGGGTATCTGCCAAAATGCCTCTTGGGGAAAAGATAATTAATGAATCCTTATATATACAAAACAAAAGATCTGTGTCAACCAGCTATGTCAGCAGTGAAAAGGTTTTCATGAACAGCGCGTCGGCGTTTCAGGCAGATACCGGACAGGATTATGTTTTTGACAGCCCAAACATAAATGTGGCGTGGAAGTTCGATTTTGGCGGCCGTCCCGACCAGGAAACTCCGGCGTCCTCTTTGTCGCTCCAACTAGCGCCGACAGAGGTTTCAGCCTCTGCTATTTCTGACTCCTCGATCAAAGTGTCATGGAACGCCGTATCGAGAGCTGCAAACTACAGGATTTACCGGGATGGGAAATACCTGACCGCCAGTCCTGCCACTCATCTCTCAGACCCTGGGTTGAATGGGGCAACCAGCCATTGTTACCATGTCACATCCGTAGACGCTGCAGGCAAAGAGTCTGAACAGAGCAAGCAGGTCTGTGCAACGACCCTGAAAACTCTCAAGTCGGTATCAGGACCACTCGGACTCACTGCAACGGCGACGTCGGAAACTCAGATCAATCTGAGCTGGAATCCTGTGAACGGCGCCTTGGGGTATAAAGTGTATCGGGACGGTCTCTACCTGATGACCTCCACTGCCACGACATCCGTTCCCGATAAGGATTTGAGAGAGGCAGGTCGTTATTGTTATCAGGTCACGTCTGTGGACTTTGCGGGTAAGGAGTCGGAACAAAGCAACCAGGCATGCGCAGAAGGAATTGAGCAAAAGCTTGCAGAGAAGAAGATGGAGGCGGCAGCTTCCGTATCGAAGGAAATGATGGAAAAGGGCCGGGTGCGGATAGATATCGAATTCGATAGTAATAAGTTCGATGTGAAACCCAGGTATCATCAAGAATTAAAGAAAATCGGCGATGTCCTGGCGGCTAATCCGGAGCTGAAAATGGTAATCGAGGGTCACACCGACAATGTCGGCGGCAAAGGTTACAACATGAATCTTTCCGCCAGGCGCGCCGAAGCGGTGCGAGCATACGTCATCGAGCATTTTGGCGTCAAGAAGACGCGTCTAACTGCCAAGGGCTATGGCATGTCCAAACCGATCGCCAGTAACAACACGGCGTCAGGCAGACAAAAGAATCGCCGAGCCGAGGCCGTAGAAGAATATTTGACCAAGAAGTAAGCGATTAAACAAAGCGGTTTCCATGCTAATTTAGACAGCAAAGATTTTTAGTGCATATTTTCCTGTACTTGATCTGTTTTAGGTAAAATAACCAGGTATTTTATTAGGCCTGCCGCAGCAAACTGCTCTTCAATCATTCCTGCCAGGGAAGGGGTGAATCTATCCTCCATTGAAGTACATGGGGAACGAAATACAAGTTTGTTATTCAAGGTTCGAAAAGACCAGTCCACGGCGCTGATGGCCAACTTTACAACCGTAGTCAGACCGATTCCCATACGATCAAAGACGAAGCAATTGGTCAGAATCATTTCATAGAGATATTCGGGAAGTTGAAATCTGCGCATAATCCTCTCTGTGAGATATGAATGATTCTGTTCGATAAAATCATTTGATAAAACAAAATCTCCGGTGTGATAATGATTTCGATACACCATCATCATCAGGGCGCCAAAACTCGCAAGAAGACAGGCCAGTTCGACCTGTCGCGCCCCATCATCCCGAAAGCCGAAACCGCGCGCCATAATTCTTCCCACGATGGCAGCACTAAAGCTTTTCGCAAAAATGATTTCAGCGTCATGATCTCCCCGGGCCAGACGATGCATAACATACAGCAGAATTAACACTTTTGTGTGTTGCACACCGAGGCGGTTGACAACGTCGAAAAAATTTTTGACCGGGCCCATCTTCAAGCTGCCATGATAGGCAGAATTGGCAATGCTGAAGAGATAAGCAAAAACGTCAGTTCCCAACTTGGACTTTAGATTTTCAATTTCCCGTTGTCCGATTTCGACATCGTCCAGAACGAAGAGAATCGTCGGGTCAAAACCAAGGGCGGAGTCCTTTATCAACGTAAGCTCGATGATTTCAATTTGGGTTGCAATCTCATTATCATCCATAACTTTATCACCCTGCTTCCCCTGTTTACGTGTTCGAAGTTCAGTCTTTTACGCCTTCCGTATCTTCTTTCGTCTTTGAATTATCCTTATCCAGCAGCCCTCGAATTCGGGATTGTTTCAAAATCTTCCCGTACAGGGCATCGGGCTTCCTCTGTCAAGTCAAAGTGTTGAGTTTCTTGTCAGCAGCGCATTACACAATAACGCGGCGCATAAAATTTTAAGAATAGCACCTCTCCGCACCCTAGTACGCATAGGTCACCGCCGCGCCGCCTGACAACCTGTCGGCATATTTTCCTTCTATTTGCAAACGGAATCCCTTGGACAGCGGCGCGTCGATACCGGCAAAACCGCCGAAGACAGTATTGTTTCTCAGGGTTGTCTCCCCCAAGGTGAGAGGCAGACCGTTGATGTTGGCAGACGGCGATACTTTTGCTTCCCCATAGTAGAGATAGGGTCCGATATACAAGTTGATGCCCCAGGGAATGGTGGCTTGAAAACCGATCCCGACATTGACGTCCCAAAGGTTCTTCAGGCCGAGTTCTACCCTAAAGGGAACGCCGCTCTGGGTTCCCGTGACGTTATCTGTGAAGTCACTGAAATAATAGGTCCCCTGGACAAAAGCGCCGATGCCGAAGGTCGGACTTGCAGGATAAAAGCCTTTTACCCCCAGGGTGCTGAAAAATTTCCAGTTCTCTGAAAAATCATTCTTGGATGTCGTCGTCGCCGTAGTTGACGGACTGAAGGCATCGAAAAGCTTCAGCCCCGATAACCCGACCCTGGCGTAGAGGTCCCAGTTTTTTTGAAAGCCATAGCCCAATTCGGAATAAATCTGCTGCTGCCGTATGATGTATTCTTCATTATTCTTGAATTTATTCTCTTCAAGCCAATAACCAATGCCGGTATGCATGCCTCCCGCCGGTCTCGAAACAGGTTGGGGCGGTCCGAATGGTCCGCTCGCAGCGGCTGTTCCCTGAATCGTGAGCATGATGACTATGGAGATCACCATGACCTTAAGCGTTTGCGTATTCATGCCTTCCTTCCATTTCAATCATACTCCAGCAATCCCGGCTTCCCCGCGGGAGGCGGACCTCCCTTATGTTTGATCATCTTCAGGCGATATTGGACATAAGCATCACGGACCGCAACATAGGGATCAATGGCGGCCTCTTTCAGGGACTCATAATCGCCGATATGCAGGGAGGCGTCGTTAGTCCTTTCGATTACCCGGGAACCTGCCCAGACCTCCCAGGCCCCGAAATAGACGGAGGGATACAGGAACGTATCGCCAACCATCCCCACCGTATCCCGCGGACTGGAGGGGCCGAATAGGGGCCAATGGATATAAAAACCCTGACCAACGCCATAGACGCCCAGGGTTTGACCAAAATCCGCCTTTTGTTTTTTAAGATCGATCTCCTTACTCGCCGCCGGATCGAGCAGCCCCCCGATGCCCCAGACGGTATTGATGATGAAGCGGCCAAGTTCGGACGCCGCCCCCTCAAAGTTTGCCTGGAGCAGGGAATTGACAAAACGGATCGGGAAACTGAGATTCGTATAGAAGTTGCTGACGCCGACCCGTGCCGGCTCGGGAACCACCTTGCTATACCCCTGGGCGACAGGTTTGATGACCCAGAAGTAAAGCTTGTCGTTGAACTGGAACATGGCCCGGTTAAAAGGCTCCAGGGGGTCGGCAATGGTGACCTTTTCCCCCTCGTTTCCCTTGTCGGGATCTTCGATGTCCTGATAGTCATCAAGCTTGCCGCCGACTTTTTCAGCGGACAACTCCGGGGATGACGCCAGGGTTGGCTCTGCCTTGGGAGCAGCCACAATCTGCTGGTCCTGAGGAGCTGCTATAACCTGCTGAGCCGCAGGGGGGGTGGCGGCTGGCGCGGGATCGGCGACGACAGCGGGCTTGTGGGCGCATCCCACTGCGAGGACAACACAAAGAGTAACCGCAACCAGGTAAGATTTCATAACCGGAAATACCTTTGGGGGTGCTATTGCTGCCCCTTTACTTTCTTCCGCAGGATCTCAAGGAGTTCTTCGGGTTTGTTTTTTGACAGGATGTCGTTGAACTGGGTGCGATAATTCAGCACCAGGCTTACGTTCTCGACCACAACGTCATATACTTTCCAGGAGCCGCTTTTCAGAATTACCTTGTAAGTAATGGGTATTACCTTCGAGGCGGTGACTACTTTCGTTTGTATCTCCGCCTGGGTTCCTGAGATCATAGTTTCCCGCTCATAAACAATCTTTTCGTTGGTGTAGGCAAGGATTTTGTCAATGTAGGCCTTCTCCAGCACCTGCCGGAAGAGGATGACGAATTCCTGGCGCTGAGGAACGCTCAGGCTGTTCCAGTTCCTGCCCAGGGTCCGCTTCCCGAGTTCAACATCATCGAACATTTGCTCGTAGATGGCGCGAAGCTTTTTCTTTTTAATCTCCTTGGCCGCTTCGCCCTTGAGCTTTGGATCGCGCAGGACATCCAGCACCTTGTTCACGTTGGCCTGCACTGTATCCATGGGCACACCGGCCCACACCGGCAGATTGAACAGAAAGATCATCAGAATCGTCAAGACAAGGGTAACTGGTTTTCTCATGGTTTTCCTTTCGTCGTTGTGTTGGGCTCCTCTGTCTTCTTCACATCGCCAAAGGCATACTTGCTGATGAGGCTGGCGATGTCCACGGCAGGTTGCGTTTCCGTAATGGATCCGCCGGGCTTGAGGGGAGTACCGCCACCACCGGGGTCAATGCTGAGATACATGTCACCGATCAACCCCTCCGTTTTAATGGAGGCTATGGCATCGTCATAAATCTTGATATCTTTCTGGATGCGAATCTCCACCACGGCCTTCTGAGTTTCCTGATCCATGGTGAGCCGCTCCACACGCCCAACCTCAATGCCTGAAATATAGACCAGGCTGCCGGCTCTCAGGCCTGTTACGGTCGTGAAGCGGGCAAACAGCGAATAGGCATTGTCGCCAAGCAAGGAAATATGACCGAGTTTTACTGTCATATACCCAATGCAGAGGAGCCCGAAGACGAGAAAAATGCCAACCGTGGTTTCCATCGTGTATTTTTTCATTGACTTACCCCCTCACATCGCACCGCAGGCGGGCGATTTCTTTTTGATTGGATTCTGCTGCGTCGATGACGGATTCTACTTCCGCAATCGGCTGACCCAGGGCGATTCCCGCCCGGATAACGAGCTCGATGCACCCCCCCGAAGTTTTCCGCCTTTCCGGACCTTCATAGCCGTCTTTCATGCCTCGTTCCTGAAAATCATGGGCAAAATCCCTAAGGATGTTTTCTGCATCCGCCAGGTCCGAATAGGGGAGGACCGTAACAAATTGGTTGGTTTGGCGTCGCGTAGAAAAACCACCAATGGCGCCAAAGTGTTTATCGATATATCTCCCCATGCTTTGAATAGTCCTCTTCGCCGCTTCATGGCTTGAGCTGGTCATGATCGCATCCGAATCGTCCAGTGTAAAAACCACCATGGAATATGTTTCCCCCCGTGTCCTCTGGGTCAGCTGAGCATGGTGCATGACCTTGAACTGACGCTTGGAATACATTCCCGTTAATTCCTGCTGAAGTCCTTCCAGGCTGCGGATAACTTCATCCTTGAACGGGTGATCGAAATTTTCCAGTTCCTCCGGAGAACCCTGAAAAACGATGGTCCGGTCATAGAGCGCCAGAATGCGGTTGGAAATAAAATACACATCCGGTATCTCGTGGCTGACCATGATCGCTGTAAACCCGAATTTCCTCTGATACTGGGCAATCATGCTCAGGATGGCGTTCTTCCGGACAGGATCCTGGCCGGATGTGGGTTCATCGAACAGGACAATGCGCGGATCCGTAACCAAAGCCCGGGCCAGGGCCGCGCGCTTCTGCATGCCCCCGGAGAGTTCCGAGGGATACTTGTGAGCCGCATCTTCAAGTTCTGTCTGTTCGATTCTGGCCATCACCCGGCTTGCGATTTCAGTTTTGCCCAGGTTCGTCGTTTCTAGGAGGGGAAGGGCGATATTCTCGAAGACCGTCATGGAATCGAAGAGGGCATTGTCCTGAAACATATAGCTAATCTGCGCGAGCTTGGCCATCCGCTCCGATTTTCTCATTTTGAGCAGGGGCTCGCCCTGGAAGAGAATCGACCCCTCATCCGGCTTGATCAGCCCGATGATATGCTTGAGGAGCACACTCTTACCAGAACCGCTGAGGCCGATAATAGTTGTGACCTGCCCCTCGTATATTTTTAAATTTATACGTTCCAGGATGGTCCGGGAACCGAAACGCTTGGTAACATCCTTGAATTCGATCAACGGAGTGTCCATGGGACTAGCCTCGAATAAGTAGAGATGTCACCACGTAATCCGACACCAGGATCAGGACGCAGGAGATCACGACGGCCGACGTTGTGGACAGGCCGACGGCCTTGGCGCCATGGCTGTCCGTGCGCATGTGGGCGAAATACCCCTGGTAACAGCAGACGGTGGAGACGATGAAGGCGAAAACAATCGACTTGATGAAACCGTCCGTGACATCTTTCATATCCATGCTGGTCTGAACACGATACACATAGGTGCCGGCATTTGCACCCAGGAGCAGGACTCCCGATATGTAGCCACCGATGATACCGATGATGTCGAACACCGCCGTGAGGATGGGGAAGCTGATGATGGATGCGACGATTCTCGGACTGATGAGGTAGCGGAGCGGATCGATCCGCATGGTGTCTAGGGCGTCAATCTGTTCGGAGATGCGTTGAATGCCGATCTCTGCGGCAATGGCTGAACCTGCCCTGGCGGCAATCATGATGGCCGTGAGCACTGGTCCCAATTCCCTGACCAGCGTCAGGGCGACCAGTGTCCCGAGCGCCCCCTGGGCGCCGAATTTGACCAGGGCCGTGTAGGATTGCAGGCCCAGGACCATACCGGTAAACAGGCTGACCAGTAGGATGATCATCGTGGACCTGGCCCCGATATAATAGATCTGCTGAATGATCTTGGACCATTGCTTGGGATGCAGAATCTTCAGGAATGCAAGCATGAAGAATATGGCCGAAGCTCCTAAATTGCTGACCCAACTGATTGTGGACCGGCCGATACGGGCGAACGGTTTAGTTAGCAACATGCCAAGCCGCAAGGTGGGTTTGCTTTCCCGGAGTTTATGACTGTTTGCATCGAGTGCCATAAATTATGTACCTAAGTTTCATGCCGACATCTCCCCAAAGATCCCTGGGGTGATGCTTCTATAGCTTTCCTTTTAATGATCAGAGATGATGGGTTGATCAATTTTAGTTTGTATCCTGCTTTGCCGGAATTTGTCAATGACAATGCTGAATAATGGCCTGGGAAATAGTTCATCTTCTTAAAGAGCCGGGCTGACGGCTCCATTTAGCTCTGACGATTCTCTGAACTCTCAAAGCCCCAGGCATGATAGAACCGTCTCCAAGTTATTCTTATATTCCTAACCGCCAGTCATGTCGAGAATCGCATGCGGGGATTGCGGAAAGTCTTTATGCAGCACCATTATTTGTCCTTTCCTTCAAGCCGCTTAATGCTCGGATCGTCCGTCAGCAGTTTCATTTGATGGATAGCAATCTGGTTCAATTTGCGGAGTCGTTCCGCCTGCGGTGCGTTCTCCCGGATGAACAGAGCATTCAGATTCTCCAGGTTGGACAGACACACGAGCTGCGACACATCCGCGTCGTCCCGGATATTGCCCTTCCTGCCCGGATTATTGTCGCGCCAGTCCTTTGCCGTCATACCGAAGAGCGCCATGTTCAGCACATCCGCCTCCTCCATGGCATAAACCAAGTTCACCTGTTTCGGCGTGAGTTCCGGCGGTACAAGGTTCTCCTTGATCGCGTCGGTGTGTATCCGGTAATTGATCTTGGCCAGATTGCGCCGGATATCCCAGCCAAGTTGCTTGAGTTCCTCATCCTTGAGCCGCTGAAATTCTTTGATGAGATAGAGTTTGAATTCCGAAGAAATCCATGTGGCAAATTCAAAAGCAATGTCCTTATGTGCGTAGGTGCCGCCGTATCTACCAGACTTCGAGATAATCCCGATCGCATGAGTGGACTCGATCCATCTTCGAGGAGACAGTACGAAGTAATTGCTTCCGGCTTCACTTTTAAACCTCTCGAATTCGAGAGGTTTAAAATCCGGGTTGCTCAACTTCTCCCACAGGCCGAGGAACTCGATTGTACTCCTGCCCCGCATCCAATTATTGATAATCGCAAACGGATCCTCCTTGTTGCGATATTTTGCCATGTCTGTTAACGAAATATAATCTTCTTGTTTCCTCGAAATAATGCTTATCTCATTGCCTTGGACGGATATCTTCCCTGCCATCACGCACCTCCTGTTCCTGGTCCAATCCCCCCGAATTCGAGGGAATTAGAATGCGGGTTGTTCAATTGCTCCCATTCTAATTATGGCGAATTCGCCACAATTTAACCCCGTCGAATTCGACGGGATTAAAACATGAATAGCCTTATTTATTCACTCCCACGGTGAGTTCAACGATCGTCATCGTGTCATTGCCAAAGATGTCCACCACCTTGACCGCCAGTTTGCGCCGCCCCGGCGCGCATTCGTGAAAGACGCTTTTCAGCTCCAGCGAACGGTCCTTCTTCGTGCGGAAGCTTTGCCACTCGTTCTCGAAGATGTAATCCCCGGTCCACTGTTCTTCCCAAACGCCTGTATCCTCGTTCTTCACCCGGATGATCTCGCGTTTGCTCTCGAAGTTAAAGTCCACCGCCCAGTAGTCAACCCAGTCGGTCCATTGCCTGGTCAGTACTTCGCGGGTGACGATCCCGTCCTTGTCCTTGCTCACCTTGACGATCTGCCCCTTCTCCACCACGATCCGGCTGCCCTTGTTCTTGATTGTTTACCATCTTCGCCAAATAACTAGAACCGTCCCCGTTAGTTCCGATTCCGATTCATTCTGCCACGTCTTTGCACTTGCGGACTAACGGCTTCCGCTATCCCTTTCTATCATTATAAAAATACACTAACCAGACCACCAGTTTCTACGATATGGCAATAGCTCCGTTGGCACGACAAACCAGCACTCCCGATTTGATGCTTCGCGAGATGACCTTCTCGATATGTGCCCCGATGTCGATAGTTGTTCGCTGAATGCCGAGGGTTCTTGCAGCCTGGATGATTAGGTCCTGTTTCGTGGTTGCATTCTGAAGATTCAACACGTGCTTGATGGCTTCAAGAATCTCCTCATCACAGATCATATCTATCTTTGGCAACTCTACTCTGCGACGAAGCTGCAGTGGCCGGTCCGGTAGTGTCCAAAGGAAGTTTTTGAGGCGCTTGGTCATTTTTTGAGATACTGCAACCGAAATCGCGCTTGAAATGGCATCCCGCATTCTCTTGCCGGCGCGGCCAAAGCCTGTCAGTGTACGAATGCGGTTAATGACTTCTTCGACATTCACCGGGCTTTCGATATTCACAACCTCCACAACAGCCCGTGCCAATTCTCGTGGTGTCATTTCATGCAGTGGCGTCCCTTCCGCAATATAGATGTCAATACACTGCTGATATGGCGGGATTTCAACTGCGGGCGCTTGCTGAAACACCGGTTTTCTAATCTCAGTGGTAGTTCCATTCGCACTACTTCTGGTAGAGTTCTGTGGTTCGACTGGTTTTGGCCAAAATGCACTGTCCATAACAGGGTTAGTGATCTGAGTCCGGTCAGTCGTGGAAATGATTTTCGCAAGTTCGATGGCCTCGATCAGCCGGCGCTGAGTCTGGTCTCGATTGCGATACCAGTCCGTGGACCAGACCCTATGTAGCTTCCAATGCAATCCTTCGAGTATCTGCTGCCGCAACCGATCCCGGTCTCTTGCTACCCGCGACGAGTGATACATCGCACCGTCACACTCGATGCCGATAAGGTATCTCCCAAGCGAATGCGGGTCTACAACCGCAAGATCAATCCAAAAACTAGAGCAACCAACCTGTTTTCTTACTTCATAGCTCTTTTCGCAGAGGAAAGCGTATACCGAATCTTCAAATAGTGAATCGGAGTCCCTGAGCGATTCGTACTCCATAGGTAAGTTCCCCGTTTCTGCATATTCGAGGAAGCACTTGAATGCCCTAATACCAACAGGACTGTCCCCTGCTGTTTTCAGGTCCGCGGCACGGAAGTTTGCAAAGACCACGCAACTCTCGCGGGCACGGGTGATCAAAACGTTTAGCCGACGCTCACCACCATCTGAATTCAGAGGTCCGAAGTTTTGGCTCAATCTTCCATCAGACGCCCGTCCGTATCCGACACTGATCAGTATGACATCTCGCTCATCACCTTGAATAGTTTCCAGGTTTTTTACGAAGTATGGTTCGTCTTTGTTCGCTGAGAAATATGCATCGGCAAGTGGATCTTTCCGCAGAAGCTCGATCTGATCCTGAATTGCCTGCATCTGTTTGAGGCTGAAAGTTCCGATACCGAGACTCTTGTCCGGATGTTTTCGAAAGTGTTCAAGTGCGGCCGTTGCAACAGCCTTGGCTTCTAATCCATTTTTCGCACCGGTCTTTCCTCGATCATACACCGTGTCCTTCAAGTACGTAAATTGAAGCCCAAGGCTCGGACCGCGAGCGATGGACGCGGGGAAGACCTGTAGCTTGTTGTCGTAGAAGTTGACGTTAGACACGGTGATCAAGGACTCGTGGCGACTCCGATAATGCCGATTCAGCATCTTATAGGGAAAGCGCCGCTTGCATTGGTGGAGAATGCTCTCCACGTCCGCCACGGATGTGCCCTCTGCCTTCTCATCCTCGTCGGTATCATCTTCCGCCACACGATCAAAAAAGCTGGTCGGCGGGAGTTGCCGTGTGTCGCCCATGACGATAAGTTGCATTCCTCGCATGAGAGCTCCGAGAGCATCTTCCGGCTTGACTTGGCTTGCCTCATCGAAAATGATGACGTCAAAGGATACAGACGTCGGATCCAGGAATTGTGCAATCGAGAGTGGGCTCATCATGAAGCAGGGTTTGATCTTCTGAACAAACAGGCCGGCCTGAGTCATCAGTTTTCGGATCGGCATGATGTTTCGCTTACGGTTGAACTGACCGATCAGGATACCGACCTCGGATTCCCTTGAAGCTTGGGCGTAAATTCTTGGCTTTCTATCGATCAGGATCCGCAGCAATCTCAAACGGTTAAGTCGAATCAATTCCTTATCCACATCTACGAAATCGCTGATCTTTTTCTCATGGACTTCGCCCGCAAACAGGGCGAGAATGGGAGAGCTCTTGAATGTTACCCGCAGAAGTGCATCCGCAAAGTTACCCTCGAAACAAGGTAGAACATCTGCCGGCTCTGTCAGCGCTCCTGCTTCAACGGCCTGTACAACCGGCGATGTAACAGCATTCTGGCAACCGCTTCGCACTGCCACGTATCGCGACCAGTATTGCAAAGTGTGCAGCCCTTCTCGCCACACTCGAAGTTGACGCTCAAGATCTACAAGAGGCGGACTTGGGTTCGGCGCAAATGCTTTGTCAACGTCCCATCCCACTTCCTTGGCCAGTTTCGTAAGCTCGGTAATAAGGTCATCTTGTTCCCGAAGTGCCGACGATCGTGCAGCCTCAATATCCGTTTTTGTGGGTCCTTGGCTAACGGCATTGCACGCTTGCTCGGTCAGGGTACCTCTTAAGATCTCTTGCCGGAACAATACCACCCATTCTGCGAATGCACGCAAGTCATCAGAACTGCTATTTTCCCCAGCCCAGATCCGACCGAACAGCGACTTGCCGGTGTGGTCGAGCTTGCGGATCTCTGCCAAGACCTTCAGGCAGGCACAGAGTGTCTCGAGATCAGAGAGCGATATCTTCTCTGCAGGTCTTCCTATCAGGAATTCCGCAGTGGTGCCCAGTGAGGTCCATACCGCATCCATCTGTTGATCTAGTTCCGGTAGTTCTTTCTCGCATTTCGTGATTACAGAGCAGAGTGCGTCCTTGTCCACTCCCCGATCTATCACTGTGCAGGCATTCTCTGTCAACGTACCCTTCAGCATCTCCTGCCGAAAGCGAAGAATCCAGTTTGAGAATTGCTGAAGCATTGCCACATCGCTGCTTTCACCCTTCCAAAGCACACCAAATAGCTGTTTCGCCGAATCCTCATGAGCAAGGAGATCGCGTCGTGTTTTATAATACTGAAGCAACGGCTGAAGATCCGCATCAATCTGAACTGATGACCTTTTCTGCGGCACGGCGTACCATGTCATGATGTCACGCTTCAGGCTGTAATATTTTGGCAGAAGGATCCGGAGGAAGCTAACGGAGACTTTGAGATAGTCCTCGGCATGCGTGACCAAGTCTCTTTCCAGCGTAACTTCATTGAAAAGGCCCGATACTTTTGTGCGGTTCTCCTGAGAGCGCTCAAGCTTTTGAATAATATCCTGCGCCAAGGGATTCTGCTGGTCCCAAGCGTGATTGAGCAGAAGAGCTGTGTTCACTTGCATAGATTGCGCAACAACACTGGCTGCAGCCAAGGCTCCCGAAACATCGGAAACGAATTCAACCAGTCTTATTCCAGCAAGTTCCGCAATTTGGGCAAGATGTGCAGATTGTCATTGCAGCATATCCTGACCAGCGGCAAAGGCAGCGCGCTGTTGGTCAAGATCTGCCGTTTCAGATGCTACTGGCGGCAGAAGCCTCAAACTTTCCTTAAGGTCTTGGTAAGTTTTGATTTTGATGATCAGGTCATCTGCTTGGGCGCTGGGCTTGTTCCATTCGCTATTAAGCAGCACTTCACGGTTCATGGGGATAGACCGGGACACAACTTGGGCTGCCTCAACGCAGGTTGAGATCTGGTCTACGCAATGCGGATAGCTGACACCGCACGAGATTACCAAGCGATTCAGGGCCTCGCCAAGTTTCGCGTGATGACCGAGACACTTATCCACAATTCCGCCGATGCGCTCCTCGTCGTCAGGCAAAATAAGGCCGGGCTGCGTTCCCTTCCAAGGGTGAGAACCTATAGGCTTTACAATCTGCAGCGCACGACTCAAGTCTTTCAGTTTTCCCTTCGCCTCTTCCCATGCCTGCGGTAATAATCGCTCAGGGTCTTGGATATTTAACCGCAGCAAGGATCGGCCGACGCTCTGAAAGTGGCGAAGAACATTCTCCTTCATTCCAATAAGCTGAAAAGGAGTGAGTCTCAAGCCATCCACAGGTGAACGCATGGCCTCTGCATACTCATTCAGGCGCCCTCGTAATTCCTCGTGCCGTTGAAAGAATGCAGGATCTACATCGGGCACGGTAGGGGTGGCCGTAACGGTCCGCTCAAGCTCACGCAAAAATTCCTTCTTGTTCGTTTTGCGGCTGTGCAGTTCGAGACAGTAGTCTCCAAGCCCCAACCGATCAAGACGACTTTTCACCACCTCGAGCGCAGCCATCTTCTCGCTTACGAACAGCACACTCTTTCCCTTGGCCAGCAACTCGCCGATACAATTCGCAATCGTCTGGGATTTTCCCGTACCCGGAGGTCCCTCGACTACCAGGTTTCTGCCCGCCTTGATTGCTTCGATTACCGCAATCTGAGACGGATCAGCGTCTAAGATGTGGTAGGTATCTTCTGAGTGAAGCCGTTCGTCTATTTCGTCTTCGGAAAATTCGTCGTCGTTGGGGTCAGTCCCCGCCTCTGGATCGAGCAGGCTTTGGATCAGCGGGTGATCTGCTGGAGTTTTTCCTGCCGGCCACGATTTCTTGTCCAGATCTTTCCACAGCACAAATTTGGTAAAACTGAAGAAATCAAGGCAAATATCTGTCGTGATCTTCCAGTCCGGGAACTTCTTGGTCGCTATTCTTACAGACTGAAAGTACTCATCTACCCCGTGCTTATTGTCAGGCATCTCAAAGCTGTCGATGTCAAGAAGCTGCTCCTTGAGCTTTTCGATCAAGGAGATATTACTGAACACTTCGTCTCCGGTCCATATGATCTTGTAAGGGGCGTTCGCCTTTGCTCTCGTTAGTTCTACGGGCACAAGAATCAGTGGTGCCCGGCGATGGATTTCAGCTGCCGGCGCTTCCTTCCATTCCAGAAAACCAAGGGCCAAGAAAAGAATAGAATATCCCTGCTCCTCGAAGAAGGATTGAGCGAGGTTGGCAATCCGGTACAGCCGCCTTTGAAGTGCGTCCGGCTCCAATGCAGTCTGCAGAAAGCGATCGGTGTGGTGGCTTGCGGCAACGCTGTTTTGCGCGGGCAGCTTCCAGACTACAGATGCCTCCTCGGCGGTCAACACATCGTCACCATTTTCATCTGCGCGATCAGCTTGATCTTCATCCCGGTTCAATTCCCCGCTCATGCCATTGGCAGCCGCTTTCGGCTTGAATTCCATCTGGCGCTCGTTTTGAACCAAAATTTCATACACTTCGGCAGGAACCTTATCAATAATCTTAAGTGTTTTCGATTTGGCGGGGCGATAGTTCAAAAGCCGGTTGCGCATGCTCAGATCCAGCAACCGCTTCCGGGATATCTCAAGTTCTTGCTCTACTGTTTGATAGCTCATAAGGATTGCCTGATTTGAATATCCTGGCTTCTCCCAATCCTACAAGTTGACATTTGTTTTCTCCGCTTGCTGCCTGATTTCCCGGCAGTGCCATAGCATTTCAACCATGATTGAGTAATGATACTCAAGTTTTATGATTCGTCATTGCTATTCAAGACCTCATCTATTTTTTCAAAACCTTTACGAATAAAATCAACAATACAATTCAATTTGGTTACTGGTAAAAATAATTTACTATTTCCAATGTAAAGAAATCCCTTCTGTTCCGTTCCTTTTTGATAAAAACCACAGCTTATTTCGTTACTTATCACTATTGTGACTTCAGTATATTCGATATTTTTACTTTGCAATTGTTTTGATATATTGAGTAGCTCATTTATAGCATCGTATGCTTTAGTGGCTTCTTCGACTGACATAGAAGCATATGATTCTTGGGTGGGATTCTGCATTTGATCTGCATCTGTAATTTTAAATTGATAGCCCTCAGTTTCATCTCCCCAATATCTTGATTTCAACACGTGAATTGTTAGTTTATGATAATCAAAATTTTCTTCTGATATTTTATAAAAATAAACTTGTAAAAGAGCTGTTTTTGTTAATTTATTGACCGCGTCTTTAACAGTCTTATTTAACATTCTATTCATTTCTATATCTGAAATATTTGAAGATGCTTGATCTACTCTTTTATTACTTAGATGGTTTAGTATTTCAGATACATGTCCATTACTTACAATCCAGTCGCCATAGTATTCTAAACCTGCATTATCTAAAACATTAATGAACTCCCTTAATGACTCAATGTCTGCTTGGGAAGGCTCTAAGTCAGGTTTTTCACTTATTTTTCTTGGATGGTTGTGCAGTAATAAAATCCCTGTAGCTTCCAATTTCTTAGCCGTTTCAATAATTTCATTTAGACTGAATTCAACCCATGATGATCTACCCTTTTCTTCTATCATTCCCATTGGCTGACCATCGTTATTAAAGAAACCGGCTACAATATATTCGACTCGCCGGGCTTTAAGGTCATTAGCGATACGAGAAATAAATTCCTCAAGATTGTCACCAGGCGCACCAATTATTTTAATACTCATCTGTTCCTCCTTTTTAATCTCATTCGGGTTAATTCCCCGCAGTTTGCTGTGGGGTAGTTCATTTTATACTAGCGGGAGGCGGGCTCCCTTTCCCGCTGATCCACTTCAGCGACTGGTTGTACAGTCTTTTCCGCCATATTAGGGCCAAAGAATCTTCTTGGCAGTCTCGGACACCACGTCGGTAAGTATGTCACGGAACATGGATGCAGCACTGGTACCGACCTTGGCCATAACTTTCTTAAACTTGAGCGCCGCTGCTTGAGCGTATGGGGTGTCTTTAGTCAACTCGCCAATACTTTTTTCGAGCACACTCCTGTCCTGATCGTCAATAGATTCCAATTCCTTGGCGAGATCATTTGCCGCCCTTATCCTCAAATTTGTCCAAGGAAATGGATCACCACAGTTAATGCAGAACTTAGGAGCCACACATTCGCGCACGATGCCCCCCCAATACCCACCACGAATAGGTGCCTGGCAGCCTGGGCATGTGGTCATAGTAGCGGATCCGCACCTCTGGCAGAACGTCTGGTCGAATTGCGGGGAGTGTTGCGTGAAGCTGTTGGCGACGTGACCATTCGCACATATCTGTGCAACGTCATATCCTTCTTGGTCCATCATTTCCCCCTATTTGTCGATAATGAATCACTGATGCACAACAACCGAGTTCACCGGGAGCCGGATGTATCGGCAGGTGCATCGCACGTTATGCCTTTTCCCCTTCTCGAAACGGGTTTTTTTGACGTGTCCTCATATCCATACTTCTAACGATACCATCATACCCAGGGAAAAGCCGCGATGCATCAATGCCTTCTTTTTCCAGTAACCATAGCAACTTGCCAGCCTCGGCTTGTGGTAGTGTAAAGTGGAACATCACAGGGGCACGCTTTTCAAGAGGACTTTTAGTAATTTTCAGTTGAATCAGTTTGTCCATCGGTGTCCTTAATGTGCGTTGTTCTTTTTCTATCAGCTCAATGGGTTCGAAGGTAAAAAGACCTCTCTGCGCATGGAGGTTAGGATTTGTTGCACCTGGTGCCCCAGTTAGCTGAATGGGTAACTTCGATCCGAGCCGTTTAGCATTATCCGCTCCAATAATCAGATTCAGTCTATGCAGTGCCCAGACTGAAAGATTTTGGTCCACTTTTGTTTTTTGTGCCGACTTTACCGCATCCTCCGCTGCGAAGTAAGCGGCTATAAAGGAAGAGTATGACCAATCAAGAAGGCGCGTTGGTAATCCGTGATGTCTTGCAAGTGCCATAAGAGGAATGAAATCGTTTGTTGGCCAAGCAAGTTTGTACTCCGATAGAAACTCTGGGGCAATCATTGCTCCGTTAAGGTCGCTGCGATATTGCTGTAATCTGTCGCGCCAGTCAGAGGAGTCATTCGGTATTTGTAGCCCATTGCGATTTGCCAATTGGAAAAAATTCCACAGGAGATTAAGTTCTGCCATGACTTGGCATGCAGTAAGGTTAATGTTTTGATGAACATGAAGTGATGATCGGGATAGCCTAAGCAGTTTTTCTTGCTCTTGTAGTCGAAGAGCTGACGAAAGGAGTTGGTAATCATCGTCATTGCCGTGCCCCCGGAATATCCAATCATAATTGGCGGGTATTCGTTCAAAATATGGACCTCGTGGTGAGATTGCATCAACGAAGTCACTTGCGGAAATGCAATGAATATGGCTTATGACTTCGTGTTTTAACACTAATTCCTCCATTTATAACCCCGCCCGGTAATCTTTGTGAACCGCCCGGTGCGGACCCGCATACCGGGTTGTGTGAGGGCCGGGGGAGAAATGCCCCCCGGCTACCCGATTGGCCTCCCTATGATGGGGGTTCCGAAACTAATCCCATACCGGGAGGTCAGTTCGGACATCCCGCCGGGGAGAATGATCTCAAGGTTGCCCGCCTTGGCAAGGTCGAGTAACTCTCGATAGATCTTCTCAACGAGTTCCCCCATGGCTCTGATATTCACTATAGTCGCGTTGTCTGGTTCTTGGGATGCGTAATCGCCGTTCCATTGCTGCGATGGGTGCCTGAGCACTGGGAAATCTGGATCTGACAGGATGATGAAGTGATGTGTTCGCCGGTGGGTGCGAGGGTCTTCATTCACTAAGCTATAGTCGTGTGCTAAGGTACAGCGTAATGCGTAGAGGGCAATTCTGTCCGCCCCGGAAAAGTCGGTGAAATAGGACAATGCACGGTTGATTGTGTTGCCGTCAACGTCACCCGTGCCCGCAGGCCGAAAGCATGTACCGATCTGGTCGAGCAAGATCAGGTACCCCACGGCGCCAAGCCAGGAACACGTGTGTTCGGGGTTCACGATCGCGCCAGTCGCTGGATCCCGCCCCGTCGCCCCTCGGGCATCACGAAGAGCTGCGGTGAAGCCCGAGAAAACGGTGCGCCCTTGGATGCTGACGGGCTCACTGGCCAAGTGGTGCAGAAGTTCAATCTGTCCAGTCATGTGGTATTCCTTGTAAGGTCAACACCGGGGTCAGCCAGGGCTGGTTTTATTGGCGAGTGGCTGCACCCAGTAGTGTACGCCCGGCACGGGCGTGAACTTATGGGGTAAAAGTCCCCCGTATATGAATCCTGTCAATGTCAAAAACATTGAAACAAAGTACTAGCCGAAGGCAAGGGCGGAACCGCGAGGGACCGTCCAATTCAGTGTCCGCTGGTTATTTCAATTATATCGGAGGCACACCGTATCCCGCCAATTTGGCGGGATACTTGGCGAGATTCTCCCTTGTGCGGGCTCCAATCCAACCTATCCCGCCAATTTGGCGTGATACTTGGCGGGATTCGAAAGTGTCATGTCTCGCAACTTACAGTCTATTAACCTCATACCGGGTAGTCCGCCCTGCCCCAATTTTCCGAACTAATCCGAGATCCGCAAAGCGCTTGAGATGGTTTAGGGCCGTGCGATTTGGAACCTGCATTGCAGCGCTGACGTAGTCGCTCATGGCTGACGCTCCCGGGTTGTCTGGCGCCTTGCGGCCTGCTCTCTGGCGTGCTCGATGGCTTGGTGGAGGCGGGTCTGGAGGAGCGCCAGGGGTGGCAGTTCAGTGAGGTATTCACTGACGCGGATGGATTTGGCATCCAGTTGGAAGAGTTCCACCTGTTCGGCATCGGCTGCGGCACAGAGGATGAGGCCGATGGGGGATTCTTCAGGAAGCTCTCTATCTCGCGCAGGATGGCGCTCTCCAGGTCGCGCTCGCTGTCCGGCCGGCTTCGGCAGGGTGAGGCTGAGTTTTGGGGATGCAGGTTTGGTCTTCTTCATTGTTGAAATCTCAATTTGCGTTTGCCCAACAGACTCTGCCCTTGATGACCACCGGACGGAACACAAAAGCCTGCATACGTGCGGATTTCATAATTTCGGGGTGCGTAAGTCCCGTTCAACCGTTCCCACCGCGTAAATCGGCGCCAAACAGCGTTTTCCTTTACATTCGCTATTACGCGCAGACAATACATACGACCGTTCCGGATGATAACGTTCTTCAAAAACACCAAGGCTTTTCGAGTGCGTCACTCTTCCCGATTTGACTTCCAGGGGAACGATACCAAGATCGGTTGAAAGCAGAAATTCAATTTCAGATGTTTTTCCCGTCCAGCAATACAGATTTGCCGCCCTTGAGGCTGTCAATTCCTGGGCCACAAAGTTTTCGGCAACGTATCCCTGATAATTTCCAAAACCGTACTGCAATATCGTCGCCGGTTGAATGTCGCTGATTGCGCCCAGCATTCCAACATCAAACATATAGAGTTTGAATTTGTTTTCGGAAGCATATGCGGAAAGCGGTAGTGCCGCCGTATCTATTGTAAAGGTTTTAAGAATAAGACCGGCATTTGCAAGCCAGTCGATCGGGCCGCTCAGCCTTTCAAAACCGCGCATACCCGGGACCGCATCTTTAAACCTGAACTTCGGGGCCGAACCATCGATGTTCCGGGCAAGCTGCGCCGGGACATTGCGCCACAACCGTTCGATGTGGATCGCATTGGTTTTTCCGCTGTGCTTTGCAATATCCGCAAGGTATGCGCTGAAAAGATCGCGTTGGATTTTCCGGACGCGGATCATTGTTTCAAACAGGTTGGTTCGATCATTCGCATAGGCAAGTACAACAGACGGCAATCCTCCTGTGACAAGATACCGCTTCCACTGTTCCCACAATCGGTCATGCGCAAGCGCCGGATAGGGCTCATAAAGATTCCGATTCTGCAGGAGCCCGCAAAGCTCCTCCTCTTCGGTCCCTTCCAGAAATTCCTCGAAATCCAGCGGATGCAGATCGAGGAATTCAATTTTGCCAACAGGAAACGGCTCGACATTCAATGCGACCCCAAGAAGCGACCCTGCGGCGCACATTGCACAATGTGGCATTTCTTCGTAAAAATATTTTAAGCTGGTCAAGGCGCGGCCACAGCGCTGGATCTCGTCGAAAATGATGATGTCCTGCCCGAGATCGATATTGCTGTTTCGGTAAAACCGCAGTTCATCGATGATGCGCTGCGGCTTAAGGTCTTTTTCGAATATCTGCGAAATTCGATCATCTTCTTCAAAATTAAAATAATGACAATTCCTGAATTCCTTTTGCCCGAATTCTTTGAGCGAAAACGTCTTACCAACCTGCCGCGCACCACGTAAAATCAGCGGCTTTCGTTGAGCAGAATTTTTCCATGCAATAAGTTTTTTTGCAATTTTACGATTCATGCTAACAATATACCTTCTTTGCGGATTATTTGCAAGCAATATATACCATTCAATGGTTCTTTTTGCCACTTAAGCAATAAAAATCTACAGTGGAACAACAGCGTTGGCTCTATGGGCGGTCGCCCGGTTTTTGAACTCCAATTGTTCAAGTTGATTCTTTGCCGCGTTTAATTTTCCGTGAAGGCCCTCTTCGCCCTTAATTTTAAGACGGGTTTGGACCTCTATCAGTCCCTTGTCTTTTGAATCATGACTGATTTTTATTGTTTTCAGGGAACCTTTGGTGGAATCCGCCAGGGCTCGTACTTGTTCGGGATTGCAAGCCTTTAAAGAGTCCGCCGCTACGCGGCATGCGGTATCTTCTGCGAGCACAGCCATAGCGGCAACGGTCAGGTTGGCCGCCAAGGTTTCATCAGATTCTTTTCTGCGGGCTTTATCGAGGTTATCTTGTGTCTGTTTGGGGTCCTTGGCCAACTGTTCCAGTTTTGCCCCGGCTTCCCTGTGTTTGATATTTATACCGTCGTAGAAGGCGCGGGCAGACTCGAAAACCTTACGCGTATTGTCCAATTCGCCATTAGCAGCCTGAAGATTTGCTTCGGCTATTGTAGGGACCTCGTTGGCGCCGAGAACAACCTCTGTACCGTCGATGGACAGGCGACATTTAGAGATGGAACGAAGGGAAACACTAGGCGAACCTATTTCCATCTGGGCACAGGCGGTCTTATAACCGAGCTCTGTTTTCTTAATAAGGAATCGCCGCATACCAACATAAACTGACATTGTTTTTTTTGGCAATACGGCCCATTGTTCTTATGGCATCAAACCGTGCCTGAGTGTAACGCGCCTGGGCCTCTTCCGAAAGGAAGCTGCGGGTCATACCCAATTGCCAGTCGCTGGTATGAAGGAAACGAATCATGGGTTAATCCTTGGAAAAAATATAATTGACCTCCGTTATGCTCCGAAAATATTATTACCGCGGTAATACATGCTAATCACTTGATATAATGGAACAATCAACCTACCACTTAAAAGTTTCCCCTCAAAAAAACCCTCGATTCCGGTCCGGTGGCGGATATTTAATCAGGATAGGCTTGCCGGAATCATGGTCGAAATAAGCAGAAAACTCTCTCCATAATTCCGACCATATCCTTTCAAGTACTTGATTTTAAATACAAAACATTCGCGGCAGCCTCACTTGCCCTTGCGTCGATGTCGGCCTGGAACAGAAAAAGGAAACAAAATCATTCTTGGCTATTCTCAAGATGGCAAGCATTATGCTCAGAGTAATGAGCAAAAGCGCTTTTCCTTTATTTTGGATTTACGGTAGCTCGCTCAGTCACTATAACTTTTGCGAACTATCTTTTCCATTACATGAGATACTCAGGCCTGGAAGAGATGCCCAGACAAATCCTGTTATGGCAACCGGCCTTCCTGCCTGAGTTTCGATAATACCTGCTGGATGGCGGGCATGGCAGCAAGGGCCGCCTTCTCCCCTTCCATGATGGCCTCATGCCGTCTGGACAAATCCGCCCCGCTGATGTACCCGACATTGGGCCGAATCACAATATCAGCCTTGCTTAAATGACTTGCCGCAATACGATTATACATGATGTCAATAGCTTTGAGGATCGTATCGATGGTGCCCTGCGGCGCCGTCGGGCTCATGCCGCCGGAGATATCCACGGCGATGATCACATCCGCCCCAAGTCTCTTAGCCGCTTCCACGGCTACGGGAGCCACGACACCGCCGTCAACATAGACGGCGTTTCCGAACCTGGGCGGTTGAAATACCCCCGGGACGGAACAGCTTGCCCGCACGGCCATCCCGGCGTTACCCTGACCAAAGACCACCTCCTCACCAGTCTGGATATTCGTCGCCACCGCATGGAAGGGAATCCGGAACTTTTCGATGGGGGCGCCTCGGACCGCTTTGTTGACGTATTGTTGGAGCTTCTCCCCTTTCAGAAATCCATTATCGGGCAGTGTAAAATCGGCAACATCATCTTTGTCGAGGGACATGGCGATACCCTGGAGCTGATAGGCGTTGTATCCATAGGCATAGAGGCTGCCGACAAAACTCCCGGCGCTGGTCCCGACGATCATGTGGATGGGAACCTTCTGGGCTTCAAGAACCTTCAGGACGCCGATATGGGCAAAGCCCTTGGCGGCTCCGGCGCCCAGGACAACGGCGACTTTCGCCGGTTGTGACGGGGGCGGAATGGCCTTCGGCAGGCAGCCGGCAACGAGCATGGCCAGGCAAAGGACGGCTGCCCAGCGAAATAAATGGTTTCGGAGAAATATTTTACCCAGCAATAAAACAGTTAGCCGCATATTTTCATATCCCTTTTCCTTAAGATAATTCCCAGTAACTTGAATCTATTGAATTAACTGCTCCTCGGGAACCCTATCCCCACCCTTACCCTCCCCTTGAAGGGGAGGGAACTCTCTGACTTTTTGCGCCGCCGTTGCGTTCAGACTGTCGGCGCTTTCAACTCTTTTCTCTTCATCAGCCACGTATTCAGATTGTCTATATAGACATAAAAAACGGGCGTGATATACATGGTCAAAAACTGGGAAAAGAAAAGCCCTCCGACTACGGCCACCCCCAGGGGTTGACGCGACTCGCCGCCGGCCCCCAAGCCCAGGGCGATGGGGAGGGTGCCGAACAGCGCTGCCATGGTCGTCATCATAATGGGTCGGAAACGGACGAGACAGGCATCGAGAATGGCTTCTTCCGCAGGTTTATTTTCATTGCGCTCCGCTTCCAGGGCAAAATCGATCATCATGATGCCGTTCTTCTTGACGAGACCGACTAAGAGGATGATCCCGACAAAGGCATACAGGTCCAGTTCCATATTGAAGATTCTCAGCGCCACGAGGGCGCCGAAACCGGCCAGGGGCAAGGCGGAAAGGATCGTAATCGGGTGGAGATAGCTCTCGTAAAGGATGCCCAGAACAATATAGATCACCACGATGGTGACAAAGAGGAGGAATCCCAATTTGGCAAAAGACGTTTCAAAGGCCTGCGCCGCCCCTTCAAAACTACCGGAGATGCTGGTCGGGAGCACCTTCTCCGCCAATTTTCTGATCTGTTCCGTGGCGGGACCGATGGAATGGCCGGGAAGCAGGTTGAACGAAATTGTCGCGGCGGGACGCTGACCCTGGTGGTTTACCGACAGCGGCCCCAGGGTCTTTTTTATCGTCGCCACGGTGTTTAGGGGCACAAGTTTCCCCTTGGCGGATTTGATAAAGAGCAACTCTAGAATGTCGGGATAGGCGCTGAAAGATTCATCCAGCTCCAGGACAACGTCGTACTGGGTCGTTGCCGCATAGATCGTGCTCACCTTACCGCCGCTGAAGGCGTAAGTAAGGGCATTTTCGATCTGCTGAGCCGTCAGCCCCAGTGCGGAGGCCTTATCCCGGTCAATGTTGATCTCTATCTTCAGGCTCCGGAAACTCAGATCGCTGCTCACATCGGTGAGCCCCGGGATGGCGTGCACCCGCTGTTCGAAATCTTTGCCGTAAATGTAAAGATTATTCAGATCCTCACTCTTCAGGGTATAGTTATACATGGCGTTCGACTCTTTCCCGCCGATCTCGATGGGCGGGGGATTCATGGGAAAGACCATCAGTCCGGGGATGACGTTCACCTTGGGACGGAGTTCATTGATGATCTGATCGATGGAACGCTTGCGCTTTTTGCTGTCCAGAGCGCGGGCAAATATAAAACCCTTGTTGTTGTTGGGAACCGCCGACACGGAAATGATGGAGTCTATATCGGGATCGTCGATGACGATCTTGTTGAGGACTTCCTGATGGGCCGCCATGTCGGCATAGGAGATGGTATCGGAGGCCATGACGAAACAAATAAAGAAGTTCCGGTCTTCGCTGGGAATAAATCCCCCGGGGGATATTTTATAGACCCAAACCGTTCCCGCCATGATGGCAAGGGTAAAGATCAGGGCTATCAAGCGGTATTGCAATACCTTGCGGAGGCTCCGTTCATAGAAGGCCAGCATGGCGTTGAAAACCCGTTCGGACAGTTCATACAATCTGCCGTGTTTGCCGGCGGCGTGATTCTTTAGAAAACGACTGGCCATCATCGGCGTCAGGGTCAGGGAGACAAACCCGGAAATAAGGATGGCCGCGGCAATGCTCACGGAAAACTCCCGCAGGATCCGGCCGACGATGCCCCCCATGAAGAGGACGGGGATAAAGACGACGACGAGGGAAATCGTCATGGATAGAATCGTAAAACCGATCTCCTGGGAGCCCCGGA
>Ga0247841_10002529_pt1 | contig 36227 bp, 27 predicted proteins | sample LaCruzMarch2015__2_FD_192410 | JGI IMG/M metagenome (GOLD analysis project Ga0247841, IMG submission 192410) | Freshwater microbial communities from meromictic Lake La Cruz, Castile-La Mancha, Spain - LaCruzMarch2015_18m | ecosystem: Environmental > Aquatic > Freshwater > Lake | place: Spain... | reverse complement strand
GGGTCATTGTTGTGATCCATTATTTGATGACCATTTTTCGTGTAACCGTTTCACCGTTGATGGTGATTTTGCCGATATACAATCCCGATCCCAGGGCACTCCCGTCAATAATAAACTGGTGGGCTCCCCTGGCAACACTGCCTTTGTTTTCGCGGTAAACGCTGATCCCGCTTAACGAATACAGTTCCAGCGAAAGGGTTGCCGGCCTTTCCAGCGACACGTTGATGGTTGCTCTCTCCCTGAATGGATTGGGCGACCCCTGTGAAACATAGTACCACGATTTATTCTGCTGCTCCTCCATGCCAACCTGGGGAACAATGATGCTGTTCTTGGTAGGTTTCATGAAGGTAAAATCATTGTTGGTAATGGTTGTTTGTCCTTGTGCCGGCGGGGTCGCGCTACCGTTGAAGTACAACCCGGCTTCATTGTCTGTCATGGCCAGGATGTACAACGAATTATCGCTTGTCGGAGACATCGATGGGAAAACACATTCCAGGAAATTATAGGAGAAATCGGAAGTGACCTGTACGATGGTATCGCGCCAGGTGGCGCCATTGTCGGTAGAAGCCCGCGCGAATATGCCCCTCAGCATGTAGCTGTTCTGATCGCGGTTATTGGTAACGCTCGCCCACACCACGAAAATGTTGTTGTAATCATCGGTCACGATCGACGGGTAACTGCTCAACGAAGTAAAATACCAGGCGAGTTCTGTTGTGGCAGCATAATAGATCATCGTATCCTGTATCCAGCCAATATAATTTCCGTGGGCAATAAGGGTATCACGATCCATTTCTTGTGGCAGTTCATCCATGCTTTCATTCCAATAAATCACCCCATCCGTAAATGAGAACCAGTATTTATCCCCGGCTTCATCACCACTGGAACGCATGTAACCAAATACCACGTGAGCCATGCCGTTCTTATCCAGAGCAATTGCGCTGACACCGTCGGGGCCGTAAAAGCGGGCCACACTGTCACCTCCCACCCACTGGTTGGTCTGACTGGCCCAAATGATTCTTTTGGTCCAGGTTGTGCCGTTGTCGGTTGATTTCATGATGAACTGATCAAACCAGCTGTCTCCAACTGTGAAACAGAGAGTGTCCCCCTTCGGTTGTGCAAAGGCATAGTTTTCGCCAGTAAAACTAAGGTATTCTGTTGAAGTCATTCCTTCCAGCAATTGCCAGCCATCCCAGGTTTCCCCTCCGTTGAGCGAACGGTTGTATAGCAAGGCTCCATCAAGTCCCTGGTAAACAGCACCGCCGTTGGCTGTTGGGCCTGTAACGGCAAGAATATGAATGTAGGTATGGTTTGGGCCATTGGTGACCACCCTGGGCCATTCCACACCCGAAGCTCCCGGAGGAGGCGCAAGTTCAGTTTGGGTCCAGGCGCCCACTCCCTTGGTTGCACGCGTAGAAATGATCAGGGGATAGGTGGCGCCGCGGTGTGCAACCACCATTTCGCCATTGGCTCCAAAAGGAGCATACGATGGCCAGCCTGTTCTTACATTCTCAATCCGGGCATTGGGACCGGCTCCCCAGGCAGTGCCATTGTAATAGTTGTATCCTGTTCCGCGCTCGGTGAAATCATCAAGATGGGAGTAGGTAAAAACGCCGCCAACTGTTCCATCGTCAAAACGGTATATCCGGGAACTGTTGCTGCCATTGGTCTGCTTATCGTACTTCGAAAAACCGATGGAGGGATCATCCATCATTTTATAGTTTGAAACCGTGGAATTGGCACCCTGCAAACCGATAAAGTTTCCATCCTGGTTCATCTGAGGCCTCAATACCGAAACATCGGCCTTGGCTTTCACGACATTGGGCTTAATTTGCGCATAGCCGGCGATTACAAATCCCAGCATAAATGCAAAAAGTAAAAATCTTTTCATTGCACTCGTTTTTTAGTTATACGTTAGAGAATTTTCAGAATATTTTCAAAACTATTTTCTTACAGGGAGGTGGCCAAATAAACTATATGAATGCACGGGAATACCATGTAAAAGGGCTGATTATATCTGCTAAAGCGGGTCAACGGGCAAAAAAGCCATTTTGACCGGAAGAAAAACCGGTTTGAGCCAAAAAAAAACCCCGGATATCCACCGGGGCTTATAAGCAAATCAATCACTGTAATATGGTGGATTTATTTCACCATCATCTTTTTGGTAATGGATTCATTGTCGGCTTTTACCGTGTAAAAGTAAATGCCGGATGGGAGTTGCGAGCCATCAAGCCTGAACTGGTAGGGTCCGGCATTCAAACGTCCCTTATTCAAATCCATAACCTTCTGACCCATTAAGGTGAACACCTCGAGACTCAAATTGGCCTGTTGCTCCAACTGAACGTTGATCACCGTTGTTTCCCTGAATGGGTTGGGTGAATTCTGGGCTACATTAAAGGTCATTTTAGATGGTTCTTTAATGGAGGTCGGGATGGGAGCCGTGAGGAAGATCATGTCGTTGTTCGTGATGATGGTCTGCCCCTGGGCGCCCTGTGTACCATTGAGATATACCCCTGCATACAGATCTCCCTGAAAATGGATATAAAGTTTATCGTCGCAGGTAGGCGAAATGCTCGGGAAAACGCATTCGGTCCAGTTGTAGGCGAAATCGCTGGTAATGTCCTCGATATTGGCCTCGTCCTCCCAAACCACGCCCGAGGCGGTTATTTTGGCCGACCGTTTGAACAGATGCCTTAACATGTAGCTGTCTCCATCCCTCAGGGTGGTAACACTAGACCAAACCACATGGATATGGTTGGAATTGTCGATCACCATGGCCGGGTAACTGCTCAGTGAAACATAATAGTATGCCAATTCGGTAGTAGCAGCGTAAAACACCATGGTATCCTGCACCCATCCGATATAATTGCCATGGGCATAGAGACTATCGGCAATCAGCACCTGAGGCAGTTCTTCCATATCTTCATTCCAGTAAATCAAACCATCCTGGAAAGGGGTCCAGAATTTCGCTCCGGTTTCATCGCCATTGGCACGTTGAAATCCAAATACCAGATGAGCCTTCCCACTCATGTCAAGGGCAATGGAACTGGCCCCATCCGGACATCTGAATCTCCCGGTAGTATCTCCACCATTCCAGAGGTTAAATTCATTGTGCCATACCAGTGTTTTGGTCCAGGTTGTTCCATTGTCAAGGGATTTCATGATAAACTGATCATTCCAGCTATCTCCTACCGTGAAAGCCAGAATATTTCCCTGAGGCTCGGCCCATGCATACGCATCTGCAGAGAATCCAAGGTATTCGGTGGAGGTCATTCCCTCGAGCAGTTCCCATCCATCCCACGTGGTGCCGCCATCCAGGGAACGGTTGTAGAGGATTGCACCATCCAATCCCTGATAAATGGCGCCCTGATTGGCCACTGGGCCGGTAAGGCAGATGATGTGAACATTGGTACGAGATGCTCCATTGGTAACCATTTTTGGCCAGATCATCCCTGTACCAACTGCATCGGGAGGAGGAGGCAATTCACTTTCGGTCCATGCTCCTGTTCCTTTGGTATCGCGTTTGCAGATGACCAACGGGCCGGTGGCTGATTTATGGGTAACCACGATTTCCCCGTTGGCCCCCAATGGGGCATAGGAGGGCCATCCGGTCCTTACCGTCTCTATTCTCGCGGAAGGAGGCGCACTCCAGGCAGTACCGTTAAAATAATTGTATCCAGTGCCCCGGTCGGTAAAATCGTCGAGATGCGCCATGGTAGCTACCGTGGCGATGGTTCCGTCGGGGTAGCGGTAAATATGGGGTAAAACCGCCGCGTTGGTTTGAAAATCGTACTTGGTGGTAGCGGTAACCGGATCAACCAATGCCGCTTTGGCAGAGACCACCGAGTTGGGAGTTTGGGCGCCGAGGATGGTATTATCGACTCCGGCAACCGGTTTAAGAGCTTTGAAATCCCGGTTAAATTTCGGGGAACCTGTTTGGGCCTGCACGGTGCAGCACAACCCAACACCTAAGGCAACCATAGAGAGTAACAATTTTTTCATCTGTAAATGTTTTGGTTAAAAATAATGCAGCAACTTTCGATTGTAAATATACAATAAAAATGATTCCCTAAAAAAAAAGCTGCCCCGGTTCAGAGACAGCCTTTTTTAAGTGAATGAATCAGAATTACTTCACGATCATCTTTTTGGTCACCGATTCCTTGTTGGCTTTCACCGTGTAGAAATATACACCCGATTGAAGCTGGGAACCATCCAACACAAACTGGTAAGCGCCGGGATTCACCGATCCTTTGCTGATTTCCATGACTTTCTGACCAACAACAGAATGAACGGTCAGGGAGAGGTTAGCAGCTTTTTCCAGTTTAATGTTAACGATGGAGTTGCCGTTGAAGGGGTTAGGCATATTCTGGGAAACGCTGAAAGCAGCTTTTCCGGGTTCTTCAATGCTCACACCCGGATCAATGATATCTTCTTTCGAAGTGGTTATAACCATGAGATCATTGTTGGAAATGGCTTGCTGACCCTGTGCCTGGGGAGCTTTCAGAAAAACACCGGCAAACAGGTCGCTTTGGAACAGGGTATAAATGTTGCCATCGTAAGAGTTGGCTACCTGAACAGGGTAAACGCATTCGCTCCAGTTGTAGGCGAAATCACCGGTGATGTCCATGATGTTATCCATCCATGCATTTTCGTTCACTGCCCATGCCCTTGCAAAGAGGTGGCGAAGCATAAAACTGTCTCCGTCGCGTAGATTGGTAACACTTGACCATACCACATAGATATTGTTATAATCATCGATGGACATGGTGGGTAAGCTGGTCATGGAACAGTAATAATAGGCCAACTCGGTTGGAGCTGAATAAAATACCATGGTATCCTGGCACCAGCCAATGTAGTTGCCATGGGCATCGAGCGTATCGGGATCGAGCACTTCAGGCCATTGGGGCATATCTTCATTCCAATAGAGCAATCCATCGGTATAAGGAACCCAGAATTTTGCACCTGTTTCATCTCCGCTTCCACGTTGTAATCCCATGGTAACATGAACTTTATCATTGTTATCAATGGCAATGGACATGTTTCCGTCAACACACCAGAATCTTCCGGTCGAGTCGCCGCCGGCCCAGAAGTTGTAAGGACACGGCCAGATGATGGTTTTTTCCCAGGTATCGCCATTGTCGGTTGATTTCATGACGGTTTGATCCATCCAGGTATCGCCATAGGTAAAGGCAAGGGTATTGCCACGGGGTTCGGCAAAAGAATAACTGTCGCCGGCAAAACCGAGATATTCGGTCGAGGTCATGCCCGGAAGCTGTTGCCATCCATCCCAGGTAACACCTGCATCGAGTGAACGGTTGTAAAGTAACGCGCCATCAAGGCCCTGCCAAATAACACCAGTGTTGGCTACCGGAGAGGTCATGGCAATGATATGGATCGTGTTGTGGTCAGGACCACTGCTAACCAGCCGTGGCCAGAGCATGCCGGCAGCGCCTGTGGCAGCAGGAATTTCTGTTTCAGTCCATGCGCCGGTACCTTTGTTGGCACGAATATTAACGATCAGAGGTTGTGTACCGCTCACGTGCGAAACAATAATTTCACCATTCGGTCCACAGGGAGCATAGTTCCCCCAACCGGTCCTTCTGGTTTCCAGTCGTGCAGAAGGGGCAGCGCCCCAAGCAGTACCGTTGAAGTAATTGTACCCTGTGCCACGATCGGTAAAATCGTCAAGATGAGCCATGATCGCCGTGGCAGCCATGGTTCCATCCGAATATTTGTAGAAATAATTTGCAACGGCGTTGTTGGTTTGTTGGTCATACTTGGTGGACATAAGCACAGGATCATCAAGCACCGCTTTATTGGCTACCGTTAAATTCACGGGTTTTACGCCAAGAACCGCGTCGTCAATCATTTTAGCCTGCCGTGGGGCTAAAAAATTGTTTTTCTTCGAAAAGTGTGACTTCAGCTGTGCAGTTGCGCTTAAGCCAATCGCCAGAGCCATCACAAAAAGTAAGATTTTTTTCATTGTTTTTGGGTTTTTAGTTAGACAAAAGGTTTTTCTTCACATACAAAAATACAAAAATAAGTATAAAAGTAGTTCTCGAATTGACAAATTTAGCAATAAAATCCATTCACTTGGGGATTTTAAGAAAATTTAATACTTACGGCAGGGAATCTCCACGCAGCGCCTTTTCTTTTGTATTCACCGGAATGATCGTGGAGCGCTGAAGATCAGCTCCTTCAATAAAGAGTTTCCGGTAGGTGATGTGCCTTTTGGCAAATACCGCTCCAACTGCTTCATGCAAGGCCCGCATTTTGGGATTGAAATCGCCAACCCACGAGAGTTCAAGTTCGGTGATGTGGGGTTTCGTTTTCATTTTCTCGTTCAGGTGCCAGAAAATTCCCGATTCAACGCCGAAACGCTGGTATTTCGGTTTTACTCCCATGATCACGATACGGGTACGGGTGATGGTTTTTTGAGACATCAGCCAGAGAAACCGGAGTTTGTTCCACAGGTGCAATTTTCCGTGCAGGTGTTTAATGATCTGGTTAATATCGGGAAACATGATGAGAAAAGCAACGGGTTCCTTCCCGTAGTAGGCATACCAGATCATTTCGGGATCTACAAATTGTTTTGCCTTTTGCAGCCCTTTGTAAAGGGTTGCCTCATCCATGGGGGTGAAATTCTCGTGAAATTTCCAGGCATCGTCGTAGATCTCTTTCAGGTCGCGGATGAACTTGTCGGTCTGATCATAGGTAAAATGCCGGAAACTCAGTTCGGGCTTTTTCATGGCCCATTCAGCAATTTTCCAGAAGCGTTCGGGGAAGGGTTTGGTCAGGTCAAGGTGATTCGATACCTGTTCAAAGTAAAAGTTAAACCCGTATGATTCGAAAAAACTCCTGTAATAAGGGGGGTTGTAATTCATTCCCAGCCCGGGATGGGTAAATCCCTCTACCAGCAATCCCCAGTTAACATCGTTTTCGCCAAAATTGATGGGGCCGTCCATGGCCTGCATGCCGCGTTCAGCGAGCCATTGTTTCGCCTGATCAAAGAGCATGAAAGCAGCTTCCGGGTTGTTGATGCACTCGAAAAAACCCATTCCCCCGGTTGGCTGCTGGAAGGTATAGGCTTTTCGTTTGTTGATGAATGCAGCAACGCGACCGATCACGGAACCATCATCTCCCGTTAATATCCAACGGATCGCCTCCCCATGGGAAAAAAAACTGTTCTGCCCGGGGTCAAAAACCAATTCAATTTCGCTATCGAGGGGCCTCACGTAACAGGGGTCACCGAGGTATATCCGGTCAACCACATCGAGGAACCGGCGACGGGTTTTTCGATTGGTAACTTCAACTAATGACATACAGCAGAGTAAGTTTTAAGGTTGACAAAAATACATCATTTATTCCTCGACGAACCAGGTTGGTAAAAAATTTACTCCCTGTTCCTCTCGGTCTCTCTGCCCCAGAAAGAAAAATGCCTTGCATTTTTAGTAACAATCAGTACAACTTGGCGTTATTATATATCTTTGCACCACATGGTATACCGGATGAAAAAACTTGATCTCTTCATATTAAAATCCTACCTCGGCCCACTGGTACTTACTTTTTTTATTGCCCTTTTCATCCTGCTGATGCAGTTTTTATGGAAATACGTGGATGACCTTGTCGGGAAGGGACTGGAAGGGTACATCATTCTGAAACTACTCTTCTTTGCCTCCTCTACTTTTGTACCACTTGCATTGCCCCTGGCCATCCTGCTCTCTTCACTCATGATGTTCGGCAACCTTGGCGAGCATTACGAACTGGTGACGATGAAGGCTTCGGGGATAAGCCTGAGCCGCATCATGCGCCCGCTCATCATCGTTTCGATTTGCATCAGCGCCATGGCCTTTTATTTTGCCAATGTCGTCCTTCCCGTTGCCAACCTGAAATTCCTCTCACTCCTCTTTGATGTACGGGAAAAAAAACTGGCCTTCAACATCAAGGAAGGGGTATTTTACAATGGGATTGAGGGTTTTGTGATCCGGGTCGGGGAAAAGGAAAAAGATGGGAATACCATACGCGATATCATCATTTACGACCATACCAAACATTCAGGGAACACCTCCATGACCACGGCGGAATGGGGCAAGATGGAGCTGACCCCCGACAAGCGTTTCCTGATCTTCAGACTTTACAATGGAACCAATTATGAAGAACGGATCGACCTGCGCCGCCATGAAATGAACAGACCCTTTCAGCGGACTACCTTCCGGCAGCAATCCCAATTGTTTGACCTGACCGCTTTTCAACTCACCCATACCGACGAAAACCTCTTCAAGAAGAATTACGAAATGAAGAACATCGGGCAGCTCAGCTTTGCAATTGATTCGCTTCGTCTCGTTGTGGATGAAGAATACCGGAATTTTGACCGGATTTTAAATACCAATTTCTCATTTCTCGCCCTGATGGATTCGTCAAAAGCCCCCCTCCGGGATCCGGGAAAGTTCAGGAACTGTGTTTTGACCAATTTCACATATGAAGAACAGCCAAGAATCCTCGAAACAGCGAAAAATGCTGCCCTGGCCGCGAAACAGGTTTTGTCGAACAGCAAGGACAATTTTTACAACAAGGAGAAGCTGATCCACCGCCACCAGATCGTTTACCATAAGAAATTCACCTTTTCCATTGCCTGTTTCCTGCTCTTTTTTATCGGTGCCCCGTTGGGGGCAATAATCCGGAAAGGCGGACTCGGCCTGCCTGCCGTGGTATCCACCTTGTTTTTCCTGCTGTTCTGGATCATCTCCTTCATCGGGGAGAAATATGCCGCGGAAGGAGAACTACCCGTATGGCAAGGCATGTGGATCGCCTCAGCCGTACTTCTGCCCATCGGCGCTTTTCTTACGATCAAAGCCACCAACGACGCCTCGCTGCTCGATACCGATGCCTGGGTCCGTTTTTTCAACAAACTCTTCCGAATCCCTGAACGCGGTTTATGAAGGTACTTTTTATCTGCAATAAATCCCCCTGGCCTCCCAAAGAAGGGGGTCCCATGGCCATGAATATGCTCATCGAAGGACTGGTGAAAACCGGTCACCTTGTCAGGGTTCTTGCCATTAACTCATTTAAATATACCATCGATCCGGAATCCATTCCGGCCGAATACGTGGCAAAGACAAATATCGATCTGGTTACCGTGGATTTACGGATCAAGCCGTTCCGGGCATTTTTAAATCTTTTTACAGGCCGCTCCTACCATATTGAACGGTTCATTTCGCGTGATTTCACCCAAAAACTGAAGGAGATCCTTAGGGAATCGGCCTACGATATCGTTCAACTGGAAACCCTCTCCATGGGTCCCTATATCCCCACCATCCGGCAGTTTTCAACGGCAAAAATTGTCCTTCGAGCCCACAACATCGAACACCGGATCTGGCAACGTGTGGCCGAAGAGACCCGAAACCCTTTGAAACGGTGGTATGTGAACCACCTGTCCCGGACATTGAAAAACTATGAGCTGGCCATCCTGAATGAAGTGGATGGTATTGCTGCCATTACCTCGACCGATGCGGATTATTTCAGGTCTCAGTTGACCTATCCTGAGATGCCTGTTTCTCAGGTTCAACAACCACCATCGCACATCCCGGTTACCGTCATAACCTTCGGCGTGGATCCGGGTGCCTATCCCTGTGCCCCTGAAAAAACGGAATATCCCTCGCTCTTCACGATCGGCGCCATGAACTGGATCCCGAACCAGGAGGGCATCCGCTGGTTTCTTCTGAATGTATGGATGGATATCCACAGGCAGTTTCCTTCACTTAAGTATTACCTGGCCGGAAGGGAGATGCCAGAGTGGATGAAATCGCTGAAGCTGCCCAACGTGATCGTTCTCGGCGAGGTGGAAAATGCCATTGACTTCATCCGCTCCAAAACCATCATGATCGTACCTTTGTTTTCGGGAAGCGGTATCCGGATTAAAATCATCGAAGGAATGGCAGCGGGTAAGACCATCATTTCCACCTCCATGGGCGCCGAAGGAATCGATTGCACCAATCATGAAAACATACTGCTGGCCAATCTGCCCTGCGAATTCTTCGACATGATCTCCCTTTGTATGGCCAACCGGAAGGGGAGAGAGATGATCGGTAAAAACGCGCGGAAACTGGTGGAGACAAACTACAACAGTGACCTGATCATACGGAAACTGGAAGCATTTTATCAACAAATCGCCGGGTAAGCCGGTTTTTTATATTTTTGTTCCCGACAAGACACATCGTTCATGCGACTTTTTTTTCTTCTTCCGCGCGTACCCTATCCTACTGAAAAAGGCGATAAACTCAGGGCATTTCATCAAATCAAACAGCTTTCAAAGCACCATGAAATCATCCTCTGTGCCCTGAATGACGGCACCCTGCACGAAGATGCCATCCCGGTACTTAACAAATATGTGAAAGATATCCATATCCTGAACATCTCCAGATTTAGTGTCATCAGCAATCTTTTCAAGGCGCTGTTTTCAACAAAACCCTTGCAGGTCGGTTATTTTTACGATACTTCTCTAGCCCGGAAAATAAAACAGCTCATCGAAAAGACCAAGCCGGATCATATTTTTTGTCAACTGATCCGAGTTGCAGAATATGTCAAAGATATTCCGGTCAAAAAAACACTCGATTACCAGGATGTTTTTTCAAAGGGTGTGGAACGCCGCCTTGCCACCTCCCCTTTTTACCTGAAACCCTTCCTGAAAATCGAATACAACCGTTTGCTGAATTACGAACGGGATGCCTTTGACTGGTTTGATCACAAAATAATCATTTCACAACCCGACCGCGACCTGATCCCACATCCCGACCGTGAAAAAATTGTGGTGGTGGCCAATGGGGTGGATACCGGATTTTTCAAACCCATCGAAAGGGAAAAGGAGTACGATCTCGTGTTTACCGGTAACATGGGCTATCCACCCAACATCAACAGCGCCGAATTCCTGGTCAACGAGATCCTCCCAAAGGTATTGCAGAAAAAACCGGATATACGCCTGCTTATTGCCGGCGCCAATCCCCATCTCCGGGTAATGGTACTGAAATCGGCCAACGTGGATGTGAGCGGATGGGTCCCGGATATGCGTGAATGTTATGCCAAAGCGAAGGTATTTATCGCCCCCATGCAGATCGGGACCGGTCTTCAAAACAAACTCCTCGAGGCCATGGCCATGCAGATCCCCTGCATCACCTCCCCGCTGGCCTTTCATGCCCTGAAAGCAAAGGAGAATGAAGACATTCTTGTCGCCCAAACGGCGTTGGAGTATTCCCGTCATATCCTTTTTCTCCTTGAGAATCCCGATAAGGCAAAGGTTATGGCCATTAACGGGTACAATTTTATTCACCGGAACTACAGCTGGGAAACAGAAACGGCAAAAATTGAAGAGCTGCTCGCGATGCATTGATTGCTTCAACCTCACCCCTGCCCCCGCTTCCGCTTGCGGAAAGAGGTGACGCCCGATGAAATAAGGATAACATGACCTTTTTGCATTTGACTATTGACTTTTAACTTAACCCTATGTCCGACGATCGTAAAATCATCTTTTCCATGGTGGGAGTCTCCAAAACCTTCCCGCCCCATAAGCAGGTCCTGAAAAATATTTACCTCTCCTTTTTCTACGGCGCCAAGATCGGGATCATCGGTTTGAACGGTTCCGGGAAATCAACCCTGCTGAAAATCATTGCAGGGGTTGAGAAATCATTCCAGGGACAGGTGGTTTTCTCACCAGGTTACCGGGTGGGAATGCTGGAACAGGATCCGCAACTTGACAACTCCAAAACGGTAAAGCAGATCGTTGAAGAAGGTGTTCAGGAGGTGGTTGATCTGCTCAAGGAATACGAAGCGGTGAACAATAAATTTGCCGATCCCATGACTGACGAGGAGATGGACAAGCTGATCAAACGTCAGGGAGAACTCACCGAACTTCTCGATCACCATGGAGCCTGGGAACTCGACAGCAAACTGGAACGGGCCATGGATGCCTTACGCTGCCCCGAAGGGGATACCCCGATATTGAACCTGTCGGGTGGTGAACGCCGCCGTGTTGCGCTCTGCAGGCTGCTGCTCCAGGAACCGGAGATCCTCCTGCTCGATGAGCCCACCAACCATCTTGATGCCGAGTCGGTTGAATGGTTAGAACAACATCTGCAGCAATATAAAGGTACGGTCATTGCCATTACCCACGACCGTTACTTCCTCGACAATGTAGCCGGATGGATCCTTGAACTCGACCGCGGGGAGGGCATTCCATGGCAGGGAAATTACACCTCATGGCTGGAACAGAAATCAACCCGGCTTGCCCAGGAGGAAAAATCGGAAAGCAAACGGCGCAAGACCCTTGAACGGGAACTTGATTGGGTACGCATGTCTCCCAAGGCCCGTCAGGCTAAGGGAAAAGCCCGTTTGAATGCCTATGAAAGACTACTCAACGAAGATACCAAAGAAAAGGAAGAACGTCTTGAATTATACATCCCCAACGGCCCCCGCCTGGGCAATATGGTGATCGAAGCCACAAATGTTTCCAAGTCCTTCGATGATAACCTGCTTTTCGAGAAGTTAAATTTCTCCCTTCCACCCGCGGGAATTGTCGGGGTGATCGGCCCAAATGGCGCGGGAAAGACCACCCTCTTCCGGATGATCATGGGAACCGAAAAAACCGGCACCGGGTCGTTCCGGGTCGGGGAAACCGTCAAGATCGGGTATGTCGACCAGAGCCATACCGCCATCGATCCCGAAAAGACAGTCTTTCAGGTGATCTCCAGCGACAGTGAGAACATCCAGATCGGGGGACGAACAATGAATGCCCGCGCATACGTTGCCCGGTTCAATTTTACCGGGGCCGACCAGGAAAAAAAATGCGGGGTTCTTTCAGGAGGTGAGCGCAACCGCCTTCATCTCGCGCTCACCCTGAAGGAGGAGGCCAATGTGCTCCTGCTCGATGAGCCCACCAACGACATTGATGTCAACACACTGCGGGCGCTGGAGGAGGGGTTGGAAAGCTTTGCCGGTTGCGCCGTGATCATTTCCCACGACCGTTGGTTCCTCGACCGCGTGGCCACCCATATTCTCGCCTTTGAAGGCGATTCACAGGTATGCTTTTTTGAAGGCTCCTACTCCGAGTACGAGGAGAACAAGAAAAAACGGCTTGGCGATGAAGGGCCGAAAAGGATTCGGTACAAAAAGCTGAAGGCTTAGTGGAAAAAATAATCACCCTCTTTCTTGCATCGTTTTGTTGAAACAATTATATTTACAAAGCCGGTCGCTTCACTGCACTCGCGATGACATTGTTTTTATCGCCGTAGGCGATACACTCCTGTAGCCCGGCGGAAGGAGTGTGTTTTTTTGTCCGGCCTTAAGGCCGGAAGCAGGGATGAAGGTGTCACGAGGGTTACAAGAATGGATCGCCTGCGGCGATCAGCAAAGGGGATGGAACAATCGAATGTCGAACAATAGAACAGTGAGCCGATCTTTTGTACCTGCAGCCTCGCGATGACACTTTTTATCGCCGTAGGCGATACACTCCTGTAGCCCTGCGGAAGGAGTATGTTTTTTGTCCGGCCTTAAGGCCGGAAACATGGATTAAGGCGCCACGATGGTTACAAGAATGGATCGCCTGCGGCGATCAGCAAAGGGGATGGAACAATCGAATGTCGAACAATAGAATAGTGAGCCGATCTTTTGTACCTTCGGCCTCGCGATGACCCTTTTTATCGCCGTAGGCGATACACTCCTGTAGCCCTGCGGAAGGAGTATGTTTTTTGTCCGGCCTTAAGGCCGGAAACAGGGATTAAGGCGCCACGAGAGTTACAGAATGGATCGCCTGCGGCGATCAGCAAAGGGGATGGAACAATCGAATGTCGGACAATAGAACAGTGAGCCGATCTTTTGTACCTTCGGCCTCGCGATGACGGGTGGGAAGGTGTGCCAGCCGATCGCTTCGCTGCGCTCGCGATGACTGGCGGAAGGAGTGTGTTTTTTGTCCGGCCTGTCCGGCCTTAAGGCCGGAAACAGGGATGAAGGCGCCACGATGGTTACAAGAATGGATCGCCTATGGCGATCACGGCGATCAGCAAAGGGGATGGAACAATCGAATATTGAATAAAGCCTTCCTATGTACCTGTCAGGAATGATGAAGGAAGAAGTTTCCCTTCACAATGTTTTTTTGACTTTTGATTTCTGACTTTTAACATTAAAGCTGTAGCTTTGATCTTTGAGTTTTGAATTTTGAGTTTTGAATTCACGGAGTATTCATTACATCAATCATAAAAAGGATAACCTTGAGAAATGGAGATCGGTATTTATGATAAAAATTGAGAATGACCTCCTGAATGAGGTTTCTGTTAAGGCAAAAAACTCCTCCCGAAGGAGGATGAATCATAATTTTCACAAAGATTACTCCGATACCCTGCAGCGTCTTTTAAACGTCATGGAGCCGTTCTCATACATCCAGCCCCACAAGCACGAAAGCCCGGATAAACGGGAAGTATTCCTGATTCTAAAAGGGCGAATGGCAGTGGTTGAATTCAATGAAACCGGAATCATCACCGATCATATTCTTCTTGACCCACTGATGGGTACCTATGGCGCAGAAATTGCCGAACGCACCTATCATACCATCATTGCACTTGATCCCGGCACCGTTGCCTTTGAAGTCAAAGATGGCCCATACAATGCCATCGATGATAAAAACTTTGCTCCATGGGCGCCGAAAGAGGGTGATCCAGGTGCAAGGAAATACCTCAAGGGGATTCTGCAAAAAACAGGGATCGTTTAATGTAAGCCGGCAGTTGGCAGCCGACCAACATTTCTTGCATATTCTTTTTATATTTGCAAAAAAAGCTTTAATGTCATCCCAAAAACCTTCGATTCCCAAAGGCACCCGCGACTTCTCGCCTGTGGAAATGGTTCGCCGGAATTACATCTTTGACACCATCCGCAATGTCTTTCAGCTCTTCGGATATCAACCGATAGAGACCCCGGCCATGGAGAACCTTTCTACCCTGATGGGAAAATACGGAGAAGAGGGTGACAAACTGCTTTTTAAAATACTCAACTCAGGGGATTATCTGCAGGAAGTTCAAAACTCAAAGATCAAAGATCAAAATTTTGATCTGAAAACCCAAAACCATAAAGAACTGACGCCCTACATTTCGGAGAAAGGATTGCGGTACGACCTGACGGTTCCTTTTGCCCGGTTTGTGGTGCAGCATCAGCATGAGCTTGCTTTTCCGTTCAAACGTTACCAGATCCAGCCTGTTTGGCGGGCCGACCGGCCACAGAAGGGACGTTATCGCGAATTTTTCCAGTGCGATGTGGATGTGATCGGCAGCAACTCTCTGCTCAATGAAATAGAGCTGGCACAAATCATTGATGAGGTTTTTACCCGTCTTGATATACCCGTGATCATTAAATTAAACAACCGGAAGATCCTTGCCGGAATTGCCGAATCCATTGGCGCCCCGGATAAACTCACCGACATCACCATGGCCATCGACAAACTCGACAAGGTGGGTTTGGATAAGGTGAATGAAGAACTGGCATCGCGTGGGTTGACACCTGAAGCCATTTCCCGTCTCCAACCTGTCCTGCTGGCAGATGGGAAAATCAAAGAGAAAAAAACATTGCTCGAAGAGCTGTTTGCCGGTTCAGCTACAGGGACAAAAGGCATTGAAGAGCTTTGTTATGTATTGCGATACCTTAAAGAGCTTAACCTGAAAAATAAATTTGACTTCGATCTGCGCCTGGCCCGTGGACTCAATTACTATACCGGTTCGATCATCGAGGTCAAAGCCAGGGATTCATCCATGGGGAGTCTTTGCGGAGGTGGCAGGTATGACGATCTCACAGGAATTTTTGGATTACCGGGTGTTTCCGGCGTCGGAGTCTCATTTGGCGCCGATCGGATTTACGATGTACTGCTCGAAATGAAACGCTTCCCTGAAGCCCTCGAGGCTGCTACACGACTCATGTTTGTCAATTTCGGACCCGGGGAGGAAAAATATTGCATGGACATCATATCCGGCGTCCGTGCTTCAGGGATCGCGTGCGAGATCTATCCCGATGCTGCCAAACTTAAAAAGCAGATGGACTATGCCAACCGGAAAAATATTCCCTTCGTGGCATTTGCCGGGAAGGATGAGATATTCAATAACCTGATAACGGTGAAGGACATGAAATCGGGTGAACAAAAGTCCATGCGCAAAGAAGAACTGATAAATTTCCTGCTCGTTTGAAAAAAACCTGGATATCATCGATTTTATGTGCCCGTACCTGGGTCATCGGAGCAGAGTATGACTGAAAAATTCCGGCATTCGGAAATCATGCATTTCCCATTGTCAATGACCCAAAATCAATGGTCAATTCTATTTTTTAAATCTTTCAATAACATTAACTCCAACAATATATGACACTTATTATAAAAGGAGCGGGCCTCACCATCGAAGATGTGGTGAATGTTGCCCGTCATCATGAAAAAGTTGAACTTGATCCCCTGGCTGTTGAACGCATCAATAAATGCCGGGCCATGCTGGAACGGAAAATCTTAGCCCATGAAATCATGTACGGGGTGAATACCGGTATCGGTGAATTTTCGGAAGTTGTATTGAATGACGACCAGGTAAAGGATTTCCAGAAATACCTGATCTACAACCATGCTGCCGGTATCGGTGAAGCCATGCCCCTCGATTGGGTGCGCGGCGCCATGCTTGGCCGTATCAACGTTCATGCCCATGGGAATTCGGGTTGCCGGCTGGAGATCACCCAAACCATGGTCGATATGCTGAACAAAGGGGTAACCCCGTTTGTTTGTCAGAAAGGATCAGTGGGTGCCTGCGGCGATCTTGCCCCCATGTCGCAGATCGCCCTTCTCATGATGGGTGAAGGCCATGCCTATTACAAGGGAACCATGTACGATGGAAAAACCGCGATGGAAATGGCCGGAATTCCTATCCCCGGCCTGCAAGCCCGTGACGGACTGGCTGCCATCAACGGATCCAATGTACTTACCGCCATGAGCGCCCTGTTCATCTTCGATGCCAATAACTGGTTGAAACAGGCTGAAATTGCCGCTTCCATGTCGCTCGAAGCCATGAAAGCAAACATGCGTCCCTACAGTCCGAAACTCCATGAAATCCGTGGGTTCAAAGGAGCTATCCGGTCGGCCGCGGCGATCCTTAAATGTGTAAGTGGCGGCGACCTGGCCGAATTAAAGGTAAAATGCAAGGTGCAGGACGCCTATAGCATGCGATCGACACCCCAGGTCATTGGTGCGGCTCACGATGCTTTGGCCTATGCCCGTTCACAGGTTGAAATTGAACTCAATGGGGTGGGCGATAATCCCGTCTTTTTCCCCGATGAAGATCTTCAGCTATCCGGCGCCAACTTCCAGGGATCCCCGGTATCGGTTCCCATGGATATGGCCGGTTATATCATCACCATGGTCTCGGTCATGTCGGAACGTCGCATGAACCGGCTGAACCACCCGGCACTGAGCGTCGGACTTCCTGCCTTCCTCACGAAAGGCGCAGGGATGTTCAGCGGATTGATGCTGAGCCAGTACACCGCCGATATGCAGATCGTGGAGCAACGCATCCTTTCAATGCCTGCTTCCATTCAATCAATCCCTGCTGCCGCCGATCAGGAAGATTTCGTATCCATGGGGATGAATACTGCTCTCAAGAATTTCCAGATCCTCGACAATGCCTATGGCATTCTCGGCATCGAATTCATGGCAGCAGCCCAGGCCCTCGATTTCAGGGAATATAAATTCGGACAAGGGGTAACGAAAGCCAAAGAGGTGATCCGGAAATATGTTCCATTCCTCGAAGTGGACCGCCCGCTTTACCCTGATCACAATAAAATGAAAGAACTTGTTAAGTCTTGTGAGATCCTTCAGGAAGTTGAAAAGTTGGTAGGATCATTGGAATGATGCAATCCGGCAGAGACCGTCTCTGCAGGTAAAAATCACGGCAAGGATGCCAGGACGCAAATATTAAAGTTATCTGTGCTTTGCGCCTTGGCACCTGAGCGGTGAAATAAAATCGATACTTATATGGATGAAACAACTCCCAAACTGCTTCCCGAGACCACACCCACACCCAGGCGCCCGAATCTACTGACCATCCTTTGCATCCTTACCTTTATCGGCAGCGGGATGAATCTGCTTTCCAGCCTGGTGATTGCAGGGTTCTACGATGAATTCGTGATCCTTGCTCAGGAATTTGGAGAAAAATTCAATCTTCCCGGAATGGAACTGATCATGGAGGCAAAACCTGTGTTTTTTTTAACCTCTGCCATTGGCTATGCCATCGCGATTACCGGAGCAATCCTGATGATGAAACTGAAAAAAACAGGTTTCCATATATATACCATTGCCCAGATCCTGCTTATCCTGGTACCCATGTACTTTTTTCACATGACGGGACCTTCGATGCTCGATATCATCCTGTCGGGCACCTTTGTTCTTTTATATGGTGTCAACCTGAAAATCATGTCGTGATATGGAACAAACAAGTCCTATCCCCATAGAACCTTCCGGCTCCCGAAAAAAACGACCGGTTTTTCTGACCATCCTCTGCCTGTTCTCATTTGTTTATTTCTTTCTTTGGTCGGCTCTCTTTCTGCTGGCAACTGTCTATTCAGGATCGGTTACAGAGGTGGTGAACCGCTATGCCCCTGAAGGGGCTTTTTCGAGAACCCACATCCTGCTCATCTTTCTCTCCGGCTTCATATTCCATGCCATGGCCTTCACCGGCGCCATCCTTATCTGGCGGCTCCGCCGACTGGGGTATTTTCTACTTGGCGCTGCATGCCTTATCATTGGCTCCTACCAACTTTCCCAACCTCAGATAAGCCTGAACTCCATGAGCGTTTATATCGTGCTGATTATTCTGTTCGGATTGTTTTACCGGCGTCTTTTCTGATCTCCGTCCTCACCCCTCACTTAATTTTAATTTGTTCTAAATTAACCGGTTAATCTTTAATAATGAGAAGGATACAACTTGGCAAAAATAAATATTTATATCTATCTTATATGCATGTATTTGAAAACCATTATATTCTATAAATTAGGATATTTAATGTGAAAAAATATTTTCTGATTTTTTTTTATTTTCAAACAAATTAATTATTAAAATTGCATAGTAATTTTTTTTTTACGCATAATTAACCAAAAACATCAACCATGAACTAACAAAAACAAACGGTTATGAGAAAATTTACGATTTTCCTTGCCTTACTTATGTTTGTATGCCTGCAAGGGGCGTTTGCACAAACACGAATCATCACCGGCACCGTCACCTCTTCGGATGACAAACAACCCATTCCCGGTGTCACAGTCCTGGTAAAAAGTACCACCATTGGTACAACTACTAATTTGGATGGTAAATATGTTCTGACCATCCCCGGTAATTACAAAACGATCCAATTCTCCTTTGTGGGTATGAAAACCCAGGAGGTTACCATCGGCTCATCGGATGTTATTAATCTGGTAATGGATCCGGATATCATGAACATGGATGAGGTAGTCGTCACCGCGATCGGTATTCCCCGTGAATCCAAAGCGCTGAGCTATACCGTGCAGGAGGTAAATTCAGATGAAATTCAGAAAGCCTCCCGCGTTGACCTGCTCAACTCCCTTCAGGGAAGGGTAGCCGACGTGCAGATCATTAACTCGGCCGGTGTTGCCGGAGCTGCCACGTATATGACCATACGTGGGGTTCAATCCATCACCGGAGACAACCAACCCCTCTTCGTCATCGATGGAGTGCCCATCAATAACAGTGGTGGTGAAGGTCGCCTCGACGGGGTAGCTTTATCCAACCGTGCGATCGACATCAACCCCGACGATGTGGAGTCGGTTAACGTCCTTAAAGGTGGTGCAGCAACTGCCCTGTACGGCCTCCGTGCCGCTTCCGGCGCCGTGGTCATTACCACCAAAAAAGGAAAAGCCACAACCGGTAAAAAAATCTCCGTAAACTTCACTACCTCCCTTACCATCGATAAGGTAAGTCAACTGCCGAAACGTCAAAACACTTATGGGGAAGGTATTAACGGAGATTGGGTATCCGGTCAGAAGTATTCCTGGGGTCCCAAACTTGATACCTGTTCCTACTTGGTTGATCCAAATTTCAAATGGAAAGATTTTGATGTTGATGGACAGATTGTCAGCAAGCAATACAGTGAAAACAACGGGCAGGCGATTAAGACCTATAATCCATACGATTTCTTCCAGACTGGTTTTACCACCAATAACTCCCTCGCCATGACCGGCGGAAGTGATGTGGCCAACTTCTACTTCAGCTTCTCCGATAACCAATCAAGAGGGATTATCCCCAATAACGAATTCCGCAGAAATACTTTCAAACTCTCCGGAGAAACCAAATTGGGAGATAAAGTGAAGATTTCCGGGAATGCCAATTACATTATCTCCGCTGGGAACCGTATCCAGCAGGGTTCGAACACCTCCGGCGTCATGTTGGGTTTGCTGAGAACTCCAAGCACCTTCGATAACAGCGCGGGATATATATTCCCTGAAAGTTACAGGTTCCCCGATGGCTCTGCTCCTTCAACACCACAGAGAAGCTATCGGCATGGTTTGTTCTATGACAATCCCTATTGGACAGCCAACATGAACGAATATAAGGATAAGGTAAACCGTTTGATCGGTTCATTCCAGATCGATTATTATGCCACCAAATGGTTAAGTTTTACCGGTCGTTTGGGAGTTGACTGGTGGGGACGCACATTCGTCGATAAACTCGCCAAGTATTCAGGAACCCAGCCCAGTGGCTGGTGCAGGGAAGGAGCCCAAACCAGTAAAGATTTCAACTCCGACCTGATCATGACCATTGATAAAAATTTCGGAAAAGATTTCAACGTGAAATTTGTCCTGGGTCACAACATGACACAAATGTACATAAACAGCATGTATCCCGCGGCAAACGATCTCATCATCCCGGAATATTATAACCTCAACAACACAACCTCACCCAACGTTTCAGAAGAAACAACGAAGATCAGAAGAGCAGGGATCTATGGCGATTTGCAGTTGGCCTGGAAAAGCATGATCTATTTGTCCATTACCGGACGTAACGACTGGTCAACAACACTGCCCAAGGGAAAGAATTCATTCTTCTATCCCTCTGTTGGCGCCGGCTTCATCTTTACACAATTGCCCGGTTTGAAGGACAACAAGATCCTGCCTTACGGTAAAATCAGGGCATCATACGCCATCGTCGCCAAGGATGCTCCCGCCTACTTTACCAACACCAATTGGGGTGGTCCGGTCATTGCCGATGGCTGGACGAGCGGTGAAACATGGCCGTTTGGAGGCGTGTACGGATATGGCTGGGGACTTTTTACCTCGAACCAGGTTCAGTACAGCCAGATCGGGAACCCGGAATTGAAACCCGAAAAAACCAAAACCTTTGAAACCGGTATTGACCTGAAATTTATTCAGAACAGAATTGGTTTATCTTACACATTCTTCAGCAACAAGGGAGAAGATCTGATTCTTCAGGTACCCGTTGCCTCTTCCTGCGGAGCAAGTCTGGCCATCATGAATGCCGGTTCGATGAGAACCACCGGTCATGAAATCACCCTTGATGTCATCCCGATCAAAACGAAGAACTGGACCTGGGATATTACCGTGAACTGGTCGAAGATCAACAACGAAGTTCTCGCCCTGGCTCCCGGAATCCAGAACCTTACCATTGGTCAATTCGCCTTCACCGAACCTCAGATTCGTGCCATTGTCGGACAACCTTACCGTACGCTTTACGGATATCAATGGCAAAGAGCTGCTGATGGACAACTGTTGATCAATGATGAGGGCTATCCGATGATGGATCCGGTGATGAAACCCCAGAAAAACATTGATCCCGACTGGACCATGGGCGCAGGAACCAACCTGACCTGGAAAAACCTGAGCTTCTCCGTGTTATTCGATATTAAAATAGGCGGATACATGTGGAACGGTACCCGTGGAGCCATGGATCATTTCGGAACCTCGGAAGGCACTGCTTCCCGCGACGAATGGTACACCTTCGAAGGTGTTCATGCCGACGGAACCGCCAATACCACCCCCGTTAAACTCGATCAGAACTGGAGATTTGGCGATGGTAGCGGTTTTACCGGACCTTCGGAAGATTACATCGAAAAATCCAACTGGGTTCGCATGCGGACCATCACCCTGTCGTATTCGTTTACAAGCCTGTTAAAGAAAACCTTCATCAAGGGACTTAACCTCTATTTCACGGGAACCAACTTATTGTTGTGGACTCCTTACAAGGGCATAGATCCTGAGACGAATCTTTTGGGCGCCTCTAACCAGCAAGGTATTGACTATTTTAACATGCCCGGAACCCGGAGCTACACTGTTGGTTTATCGCTGGCCTTCTAACCAGGCATTAAATATGAAGAATTAATAATAAAAAACGAAACTGATATGAAAAAAGTAAATTTAAAAATAATCGGGGTGTTCGTTTTGTTGGTATTCATCCTTGGTTCCTGTGAAAAATGGATCAACACCGACATCAACAATAATCCGGATGCTCCCATAAATGTTCCCATGAGTTCCATTCTGCCAGCCATTGAATTGAATATGGCATATGTAACCGTGGGTGGAAATGACATTGCCAGGATCACCGCGCAATGGATGCAGTACATCAAAGGATCTGCCCGTCAGCAGTTAGCCCAGACAAACTATGTGCTTCGCGACGGAGACATGAACAACCAGTGGAACTCAACTTACAACACCACGTTTATAAACCTGTTCAAACTGATGGAAAAAGCCAAGGGCGCCCATGCCTACTATTATGGCATCGCTGAGGTTCTGATGGCCAACTCGTTGGGCGTCACGACCGATGTATGGGGTGACATCCCCTATTCCGAGGCTTGTAAGGGAAGCGAAAATCTTACTCCTGCTTATGATACCCAGCAAGAAATCTACACCGAAATTTTCAGGCTCCTCGATGATGCCATCGTTAACCTGAGTATTGTTGGTGTAGCGCCTGCTGTTGAAGGAGATTTGATCTATGGTGGTGATCCCGAATTATGGCTCAAGGCAGCCTATGCCTTAAAAGCCCGTTATACCCTTCACCTGTCTAAAATCAATCCGACCACTGCCTTTGCTGATGCTTTACTCCCTTTACCAAATGCTTTTAGCTCCAGCGCCGAAGATCTTCAGTTTTTGTTCTATAACGGACAAACGGAATCCAATCCATTCTGGCAGTTCATGGATCAACGTGCCGACATCGTCATGCAGAAAACGTTCATCGATTATCTCGATACCATTTCAGAGCAGAATTTCGGGATGCAGGATCCACGACTCTTTGAATTTGCCAGCATTTCCGGCGATCCTTCACAGCCTTACAAAGGGGCAGATTGGGAAGATTCCGGTGATGATGCATCTATCCCCGGCGGGTACTATGAAGGCACCTATCCGGCAGCTCCCAATTCTCCGGTGTTCTTTATCACCTTTACCGAGCTGTTGTTCATCAAAGCCGAATGCGAGTTAAACACCAACGTTCCGATCGATCAGGTAAAAACTACCCTTCTTGAAGCTGTAGCCTCATCGCTGAACCAGTTTAACGCCTTTGACCAGGCCTATATAGATGCATTGGGCGCATATATTGCTCCGTTGGAAAAGGATCCCCTGTATAAAGTGATCATGACCCAGAAATACATTGCTCTTTATTATCAGGCTGAAACCTTTGTAGATTGGAGAAGAACCAACAACATTATTGGGTTACAAGCTAATCCGACCTCACAGGCCGTACAGAATGTAATTCCGAGAAGGTTCCCCTATTCCGAAAGCGAGCAAAGTTACAACCCTGCCAACGTTCCCAATATTGCCGATAACTGGGTACCGGTATGGTGGGATGTTTTTGTACAATAATTGTCTGACTTACCCATGAATAAAAAAGGCCGCGATGAGCGGCCTTTTTTATTTTCTGATCCAGCAGCGACGCCGGATATGAACCCGTCCCTGGTAATTTTTCCAGATGGAGACAGCCTTGAAATTGTCTTCCAGCTGAGGATGGGTGATCGCTTTTTTTATCCCGTGATCCATATACGACTTCGTAAGTTCATGATAAACCAGCGCCAATAAACCTTTCCCCTGGTATTCGGGTTTTACCCCCACCAGGTACATGTGAACGGTGTCATTCTTTCGCAAAGCCCTCAGCAGATGAATAAAACCGAATGGGAGGAGTTTCCCTTTGCATTTCTGCAAAGCCAAGGCAAGACTCGGCATCGTAATTCCAAACCCCACAACCTCATCCTGGTGATCGAGAACAAAGGAGATATATTCCGGACGGACAAAACCAAAGTATTGTCTGGTATAGGCCGCGATTTGTTTCTGCGTCAGGGGTGAAAAACCGTACAGGTCGCGAAAAGCTTCATTGTACAGGTTGAACATCTTAGGGGCATAGGGTAATATTTCCTTTGCCTTACGGGCATTCAATGTACGGAACCCGTATTTTTGCTGCACGATCGCGGCCATGCGTTCCACTTTATCGGGGATCGCCTGCGGCACCGTGAATTCCATCTGTATCCAGTCGGTGGCTTTCCGAAAGCCCAGTTGCACCATATGTTCCGGATAGTATGGAAAGTTATAAATGGCCGAAAGGCTGGAGAGTTCTTCAAATCCTTCAATCAGCATGCCCTCGGGATCCATGTCGGTAAAGCCAAGCGGACCATGAATGCCTGACATTCCCTTCTCTTTCCCCCAATTTTCGACGGTTTCCATGAGTTTCCGGGTCACTTCAAGATCATCGATGAAATCGATCCATCCGAACCTGACCAGCCGCTCATTCCAGCATTCATTGGCACGGTGGTTGATGATCCCGGCAATTCTTCCAACCGGGGCATCATTCCGGTAAGCAAGCCAGTATGAGGCTTCGCAATATTCAAAAGCCGGGTTCTTCTCCTTTCTCAGCGTGTTCAATTCATCAAAAGTCAGGGGAGGACACCAAAATTCATTGTTTTTGTAAAGCAGAAAGGGAAATTCAATGAATTTTCTCAGATCTTTACGCGTGGCAATATTTCTGATCTCGATTTCCACCGGATTACAGCCAACCTTCTTTCTTGTACCATTCGAGCGATTCTTTGACACCCTTCTCCAGGTCATATTCGGCCTTGAATTCAAAATCCTTCTGAAGGGGTTCTGTTTCGCAGCGCCAGTTGGTACTGCTCAGAACATTGTATTTGTCGGTATTCAGGGTAGGGATCTCTCCAAATAACCCAGCTACTCTTTCTCCCACGATGGCAATCGTTTTCACGATGGCCAGAGGAACCGTTATCCGGATGGTTCTCTTCCCCAGAGCCTTCTTGGTAATGGCAGCGAACTCAACCGAATCATACTCCCGGCCATCGGCAACAAAATAGGCTTTACACACGACCTGTGAAATGAGGGCATCAAATGCCAACCTCACCAAATCCCTGACATAGATAAAAGTCAGCATTTGCTTTTTGAAACCTATATAGGGTTCCAATCCCCGGCTTATGGTTCGGAAAAACACGAAATAATCTTTTTCCTTGGGACCGTATACTCCTGTTGGTCGGAGGATAAGCCAGGGAAAATCCTTCAGCCCGGATATGTACTTTTCAGCTTCCAGCTTGCTCTTTCCGTAAAGTTCAATGGGTTTAGGTTCATCGGAATGCCTGACCGGATTCATCGTTTTTGGATCTCCGGGACCATATGCGGCGAGGCTGCTGATAAATAGAAATTTCCCGGGAACCATACCGGTCTGGATCAGGGCTTCAATAAAATTTCTCGTATTCCCATGATTTACCCGATAGAAGTCCTCCTTCTTTTTCGCTTTTGTCAGGCCGGCATTGTGAATGATAAAATTAAAACAGATCCCTTTACCTTTTAATTCCAACAAAGTTCTGGATAATGCTTCGACAGAAGAAAAATCGAATTCAATGAATTGTATCCGGGGATCTTGAAGGTAGGCACGGGAACTTGATTTCCGGATACCGGCAAAAACAGTAAAATCCCTTTTCAGCCCCTCCTCCACCATGAAGCTCCCGATGAAACCGCTGGCGCCGGTGATTAGAACGTTTTTCATAGAGTTTCAGGTTGCAGGTTGCAGGTTTCAGGTTTCAGGTTTCAGGTTTCAGGTTGCAGGTTTCAATCCTACGTCCTGGATATCAGAAATGTTTTACCCAGCAACGTCGTGTCAAGTGTTGCCGGCCACTGAAGTTCTTCCAGATGGTAAGGGCTTTGGCATTTTCTTCAAGTTGTGGATTGGTGATGGCCCTGACGATGTGATTACGGATATAGGCCTTATGCATTTCATTATAATACAAAGCATTCACACCTCTGGCCTGATAGTCGGGGCGAACACCATTCAGATACATGTCGATGGTGTCATTCTTTTTTATGGCCCGGAGGATATGAATGAAGCCAAAGGGAAAGAGCTTCCCATTGCATTTTTGCAAGGCTTTGGTAAGAGAGGGCATCGAGACACCGAATCCAACCACATCGTCATGCTGATCGATGACAAAGGAGACATACTCAGCCCTGATAAACCCGAAGTAGGCTTTGATATACATATCCATCTGCTTCTCGGTGAGGGCGGTAAAGCCATAAAGCTCGTCAAACGCGAGATTCAGCAGATTGAACATCTTCTTGGCGTAAGGGAGCAGCTCTTTGGCCTTTGTGGCTTTCAGCACCCGGAGCTTGTACTTTTCCTGTACCAGTAGCGACATCCTGTCCACTTTATCGGGAATCTCTGGCGGAATGGTAAATTCATATTGCACCCAGTCGCAGGCCTTGGAAAATCCAAGTTTTTCCATGTGATCCACATAGTATGGATAGTTGTAAATGGAGGCGAGCGTCGCCAGTTCATCATATCCTTTGATGAGCATTCCTTCGTTATCCATATCCGAAAAACCAAGCGGACCATGGATCCCGTTCATCCCCTTTTCCTTTCCCCACACGGATACAGCTTCAATCAGTTTACCGGAGACCTTCGGATCATCAATGAAATCGATCCATCCAAAACGCACCAGTTTCTCATTCCAACGTTCATTGGCCTTGTGGTTAATGATGCCCGCGATGCGTCCAACAGGCTCGCCGCCCATGTAGGCGATCCAATATTCGGCTTCACAAAAATCAAAAGCCGGGTTTTTATCCTTTCGCAAGGTGTTGCGCTCATCCATCCGCATGGGAGGGCACCAATATGCATTGTGCTGGTAAAGTTTGTATTGGAAAGCGATGAACCTTTTTAGTTCCCGTGGAGTTTTAACCTGTTTTAGTTCAATTTCCATTTTTCCGGCATTGGGTGTGTTTATGAGATGATATGGAGCTTCTTCCCCAATTTCTCAAATTTTTCCAATGCAATATCAACCTGGTCTTTGGTATGTGTAGCCATGAGTGAGAACCGGATCAGGGTGGAGTCTTTACTTACAGCCGGGGAGACGACAGGGTTGACAAACACCCCTTCATCCATGAGCAATCGGGTAAGCTTCAGGGTTTTCAGGTTATCCCGAATATACAATGGAATGATGGGGGTGACGGTATGGCCGATGTCAAATCCCAGTTTACGGAAATTATCGATGGCATAATGGGTGACATCCCAGAGTTTTTCCATACGCTCAGGTTCACTTTTAATGACCTCGATGGCAGCAAGAACTGCTGCAGCAGAACCCGGGGTGATGCTCGCGCTGAAAATCAGGGTGCGCGAATGATGTTTAATAAAATTGATGGTTTCAAAATCGCTGGCGATAAATCCGCCCAGGGCTGCCAGTGATTTGGAGAAGGTTCCCATGATCAGGTCAACCTTTTCGGTCAAGCCAAAATGGGAAGCGGTTCCGGAGCCATTTTTGCCCAGTACACCAATGGAATGGGCATCATCCACCATCACGGTGGCTTCGTATTTTTCAGCCAGTTTAACGATTTCGGGAAGGTTGGCAATATCACCATCCATGCTGAATACACCATCCACCACAATGAGTTTGATCCTGTGCGGTTCACAACGTTTCAGCACCCGTTCAAGTGATTGCATATCGTTGTGACGGAATTTCAACACTTTTGCAAATGAAAGCCGGGTAGCTTCGATAATGGAGGCGTGATCCAACTCATCGAGCAGAATGTAATCATTTCTTCCCGTTACTGTAGGGATGACACCAAGATTCACCTGGAAGCCGGTACTGAAAACCAGGGCTGCATCTTTTTTAACAAACTCTGCCAGTTTGCTTTCAAGTTCGATATGGATATCGAGTGTGCCGTTCAAAAAGCGGGACCCTGCGCAACCGGTACCATATTTTTCAGTGGCTTTGATGGCAGCTTCTTTGATCTTTGGATGATTGGTCAAACCCATGTAACTGTTTGAGCCAAACATCAGCACTTTCTTCCCCTTCATGGTCACCACGGTATCCTGGTCGGATTCTATCATACGAAAGAAGGGATAAATTCCCATTCGTTCAACTTTCTGCGGTTCGGTATAATGGGCAAGTTTACGTTGGAGGATCCTCATTTTGATCGGATGATAAATTGTAAAAAGCAAACAAAGTTAAAAATAAACCATTACATATGCCGACTGGTATAGTCGCGACCAGCATTCAGCGCATTCAGGTTCAGCGTGATGATCTCATCTCCTTTTTTGCGGAAGATGAAGCGAATGGCCTCTTCCAGTTTTTCATAGGCCATGCCCAGGAAAGGCGCGGCAGCGCCCAGGATAACGGTATTGGCAGCTTTTGTGGAACCGGCTTCTTTGGCCAGTGCATCGGCATCGAGGGCTATATGGTGGGGCACCTTGTCAATTTCCCGAAGTATGCTGTCAATTTCCGGGTAATTTGGAATGTTATTGAATGGCCGTGTACTGGTTATTACCCATCCTTCCGATGAGAGATAGGGAAGATAGCGCAACGATTCAAGGGGTTCGACCGAAATGATAAGGTCAGCTTTCCCAAATGGAATCAGATCTGAAGCAATTTCATCGTGTGAAATCCGGAGGTTTGACATCACGTCGCCTCCCCGCTGGCTCATTCCATGAACCTCCGATTGCTTGAGGTACATTCCCTGCTCCAGCGCAGCATAACCGATGATCGAGGCAATGGAGATGATTCCCTGTCCCCCGACACCAGCTAAAATAATATCTTTTTTCATGGGTTACGTAGTTTGATTTTTCTTGAACTTATCCCGCATCCGTTTATCAATTGTCACGATGCATTCACGGCGCAGTATAATGACCGAAACGCCCATGTACGCCAGTTCTTCCATGATAATTTTAACGTTCTCCTCATGATTTTTACGGAGTGGCTTCAGGATACGGATATGTTCTTCTTCCACGCCCAATCCCTTCACAATGTCATCGATGCGGCCAATGGCGGCAGAGTCCTGACCGCCTGTCATGGCAGTAGTACCATTGTCGAGAATGAGTATGGTGATGGGTGATTTGTCATAAACGGCATCGAGTAAACCGGTCATTCCTGAATGGGTAAAAGTGGAATCGCCGATAACGGCAACAGCGGGGACCATACCGGCATCGGCAGCCCCTTTGGCCATGGTTATGGAGGCACCCATATCGACACAGGAATTGATGGCTTCATAGGGTTTCAATGCCCCAAGGGTATAGCAACCGATGTCGGAAAACACCCTCCCTTTAGGCAGGGTCGCAAGGGCTTCATTCAATGCTTTATAGGAATCGATATGCGGACAGCCGCTGCACAATGATGGGGGACGTCCAACCATCAGATCGGGTATGGAAGGGCCAATGGTATCCTTCATGCCAAGTGCGACTGCAACCAGGTTCGGGTTCAGTTCTCCGTCGCGTGGAAGGGTTCCGTCGAGCCGGCCTTTGACTTTGAGTCCACGTCCCAGGTATCCTTTCAGCAATTCTTCAACCACGGGATACCCGTCTTCTATGACCAGGATCTCTTTGCATTCGTCGGCCAGCTTTTCAACCAAACCACGGGGCATGGGATACTGACCGATCTTCAATACCGGGTAAGGGACCTTGTGATCCGGATAGTTCTCTAAAAGATAATTATAACCCAGGCCACACACCACGATTCCCAACGATTTATCCAATCCGTCGAAATAGGTATTGAAGGGTGAATGCCCTGATTCTTCGATAAAAACAGTATGGTTTTTCAACAGGTTTTTATACCGTCGTTTGGCAATTGAGGGGAGCAGCACGAATTGCCGGAGATCGGAAGGCAACCTAAGTTCATTGGGTTCACGCACCGATTCTCTCCTGACCACCCCTGAACGGGAATGCGCCATACGGGTGGTAATACGCATCAATACAGGAACACTGTATTTCTCAGAGAAGTCAAATCCGTAATGAACCATGTCGTAGGCCTCCTGCTGATTGCTGGGTTCCAGGATAGGAACTAGGGCAAACTTGCCATAAACTCTGGAATCCTGTTCGTTTTGAGATGAATGCATGGAGGGGTCATCGGCAGCCACCACAAGAATTCCCCCATTGGCTCCGGTAATGGCAGCATTGATGAAGGGATCGGCAGCAACATTAAGACCGACATGTTTCATGCAAACCATGGTACGTTTTCCGGCATATGACATCCCCAGTGCAGCCTCCATCGCAGTTTTTTCATTGGCTGACCAGGTACAATGAATATGTTTTTCCTCAGCGTATTTGGAATGTTGAATGAACTCTGTAATTTCGGTAGAGGGAGTTCCCGGATATGCATAAATTCCCGACAATCCGGCATCCAGTGCCCCCTGGGCAATGGCTTCATCCCCTAATAACAATAACTTTTGCATAAACTAGGATGTAGATGTAATTTGAACCAGGACAAAAGTAAGAATATTTTCCAAATTACTAATTTATTCCGGGTTCTGATTTTACTTTTTTTACTCGTTGATAATACCTACTTTTGCCCGCTATTCCATACTTTTATCACGTTAAGTATTCTCCGATGAAATTTAGTCAAGGCGCCCTTCCTTTCCTTTTCAGCCTCCTTCTCATTTGCTCCCTGAAACCTGCCGTTGCCCAGTTCGGCACCATCCGTGGATTCGTGTACGAGCAGGAAACGGGTGAACCCGTACTTTTTACCAACGTTTATCTGGCCAGAACATCCATAGGCGCTCCGACAGATGCCAATGGTTATTTTGCCATCACCCGTATCCCCCCGGGCGATTACACCCTGTTGGTAACCTACGTGGGCTGTGACACGCTGAAGATGCCCATAACCATTAAAGCCGACGAACTGATCACGAAAAAGATTTTCCTCACCAAATCGACAGTTTACCTGGATGAAATAAACATTTCTGCCTCGCGACAGGATAAAGTCCGGGAAACCCAAACAAGCATCATCAAGATCACGCCGAGAGAGATCCAGCAAATTCCAACCATTGGCGGTCAACCTGACCTGGCTCAGTACCTTCAGGTATTGCCGGGTGTTATTTTCACCGGAGATCAGGGTGGACAATTGTATATCCGGGGCGGTCCTCCGATACAAAATAAGGTGCTATACGATGGCATGGTTGTGTACAATCCGTTTCATTCCATCGGACTGTTTTCCGTGTTCGATGTGGATATCCTGAAAAATGTCGAGGTTTACACCGGTGGTTTCAACGCCGAGTATGGAGGAAGAATATCTTCCATCATGGACATCACCACGCGGGACGGAAATAAAAAGCGTATCTCCGGTAAAATTGACATCAGCACTTTCGGCGCCAAGGCTCTGCTCGAAGGCCCCATCGTCAGGCAAAAGAACGAAAACAACGCCAGCGCCTCCTTCATCTTATCCGTTAAAAATTCCTATCTCAAAGAGAGCTCAAAGATTTTCTATCAATATATCGATGAAAACGGGCTGCCTTACAACTACCTTGATATTTATGGAAAAATATCGGTCAATGCTCCCAATGGCAGTAAAGTAAGCTTTTTTGGATTCGATTTTTCCGATAAAGTACAGTATAAGGTATTGCAGGATTATCAATGGAATTCGTATGGAGGCGGCTTGAATTTCCTGGCCATCCCGGGAAAGAGTTCCATCCTGATTGAAGGAAATTTTGCTTACTCCTATTATAAAGTCCTTCTGGAAGAGGCCGGACGTTCCCCCCGATCCAGTTCCATTGGCGGTTTTAACGGTGGCCTCCATTTTACCTATTTCTTTGGCAAAGATGCGCTGAAATATGGTCTTGAACTCTCGGGGTACAAAACTGTTTTCGACTTCTTCAATACCGTGAACCGAAAAATTGACTATTCCCAGAATACAACTGAAGTAGACGTCTATGCGAAATACAAATGGATCGCCGGGAAATTCATCGTGGAACCCGGATTCCGCCTGCAATATTATGCCTCGCTTTCGGAACTGTCGTTTGAACCACGATTGGCAATGAAATATAATGTTGCCGGGAACTTTCGCCTGAAAATGGCCGCAGGTTTATACTCCCAGAACCTGATCAGCACCAGTTATGATAAGGATGTGGTCAACCTCTTCTACGGTTTTCTTTCCGGTCCCGATAACCTTCCATCGACCTTCAAAGGAAAAGAGGTAAAGAATAAACTCCAGCGCTCGATGCAGGTTGTATTTGGATTTGAATGGGATTTGGTGAAAAACCTTTCGTTAAACATTGAGGGCTATTACAAATATTATCCCCAACTTACCAGCCTGAACCGCAATAAACTGTATGACGACACCCCAGAAAACGCGGCCAAACCCGACTATCTGAAAAAAGACTTTGTGATCGAAACCGGAGATGCTGAAGGAGTCGATGTTTCGGTAAAATACGATTGGAAGAGGCTTCATTTCTGGGTCACCTATTCGCTGGGCTTCATTCACCGCAGCGATGAACTGATGGATTTTGTTCCACCTTACGACCGGAGGCACAACCTGAATGTGATGGGCACCTGTTTCTTCGACAAGAAACTGACCTGGGAGTTGGATGTTCGGTACAATTATGGATCCGGTTTCCCCTTTACCCAGACACAGGGATTTTACGAGCTCATAAACTTTACCAATATGGGGACCAATTACACTACCACCAACGGCTCCTTGGGGATTCTTTTTGCCGATTACGATAAAGGTCGTTTGCCTTACTACAGCCGTCTTGATATCAACCTTAAAAAAACATTTAATCTCGGAAAATATACCAAACTGGAGGCAACCTTCAGCATTACAAATATACTTGATCAACAGAATATTTTTTATTTCGACCGTATCTCCTACACCCGAATCGATCAATTGCCAATCATGCCCAGTTTAGGACTTAGCTTCAGTTTTTAATATGTGAACCGACTCCGCCCATGTTTTCATTCTCGCTGTTATCAGGACTATCATTTGTGCGTGTTGAAGAGCAGGTTCGGGATGTTCTTGGGGAAGGGAAGCAAAATGATGACCAACGACTGGTCTGCCGGAAAATACTCTCCTTGCTTGATTTCACCTCTCTTGAAGGATCCGATAATGCTGCAAAAATTGAACTCCTTTGCCGCAAAGCACTTTCCTTTGGGGAAAAGGATCTTCCATATCCTGCTGCAGTTTGCATTTATCCACCATTCGTTTCCCAGGCGCGTCGTTTACTCCAGGGCAGCCCGATTAAAGTGGCCACCACAGCCGGTGCTTTCCCGGGTGGACAGATGTCGCTGGCCGTGAAACTGGAGGAGATCCGCTATGCCATTCGTGAAGGAGCCGATGAAATTGATCTTGTAATCTCACGGGGAACATTCCTTGAAGAAAAATACCATGTGGTTTTCCGTGAACTCGATGTCGTGCGTGAACTTTGCAAGGGACTTACGTTGAAGGTCATCCTTGAGACCGGCGAATTGAAGTCACCCGAAAACATAGCCAAAGCAAGTGAAATCGCCATTGAAGCCGGAGCTGACTTCATCAAGACCAGTACGGGGAAAATCCTTCCGGCAGCCACTGAAGAGGCCATGTATACCATGCTGCTGGTCATCCGGGAATACCATCGGAAAACCGGAAAAAAAGTAGGGATCAAACCTGCCGGCGGTATTGTTGAACCCGAAAAGGCAATGAGGTACTATCGTCTCGTGGAAGAAATTTTGGGAAAAGAATGGCTTTCACCTGACCTGTTCAGAATTGGCGCCAGCCGACTGGCAGACAATCTTGTCAATATTCTAATTCAACCTTAACGGCCATGAAAACACAAGCGATTATCCCGGTCACCCTCCTTTTTCTTTTGCTTGCAGTCTTTCCTGCTTGTCAGAAAGAATCCAATCCCAACCCGACCGATGCCCGCTCGAAATTTATCGGTTCCTGGACTGTAACCAAGAATAAGAAAATGCCGAATTATGAGGTGACCATTACTGCCGATGAAGCTTCTTCAGATGGAGTGTTGATTTATACCTTCGGCAACTTTGGTTCAGGTATCTTCGCGACCGCTTCAATCAGCGGAAATGCAATCAAACTGGATCCGAATCAGGAGATTGTTTCAGGAATCTGGATCAACGGAGGAGGAAGTTACAGCTCCGGGCCGGAGATTTTCTGGACCTACACCATCTATACCGGTGCCGATCTTGATACGATTACCGAATTCTACCGTCGCTAATATTGGTCAGATCCCAGGGAACGTCGTTTGGATAAATAGGCGATTACCTCTTCATACACCTTACCGAATTCTTCCGGATTTTGTTTCCAATAGTCGAGGTTTTGCTCGAAACGTCTTTTTGAGATCCGGTACTTTTGAAACACTCCATTATAATAAAAATTGATATCATGATCCGGCTTTATTCCTTTATTCCTATTGAGGAGTAAGGCTGCATCCACCAGGTGAATATCGGCAAGGAGCAATACCAGAAGATCCTTTGAGATAATTGAATCCTGCGATATCCGGACCTTTTCAGCAGATTTATCGCGGGATCCGCAAGAAAAAAGGAGAAAAACAACAAGAAGCAATACCAGGTTTTTCATCCTGCATTTACTTTTTCCGTTTTGAATATTCCCCATTCAGGGCATCCAGAACATTCCGGGTGATATCGAGGGTATCGTTTGAAACGAGGATCTCTCCACCACTTTTATAGCCCATAATATAATCGAACCGGTATTGCCGGTTGAATCGTTTCAGAAAGTTGGTAACCGTATCGACGAGCCGGATATTCATGCTCAATTCTTGTTCGGCAACCATCTGGGTATATCGTTCCTTCTTCTCCATCAAAGACTGTTGTTTTTGCATCAACTGTTCATAAACTACCTTCGCTTTCTCCTCCGTGATCGCATTGGCAGCGATCTGTTTCTGAAAATCCGCAGCCTCCTTTTCAAGTGCGCTTTGCTCAGCCAATACTTCGTTTTGCAATCTCTTGCCAGTACCCTCAAGATCGCGTTTCAAAACCTTTACGAATTCATAATGGGTATTCAGGGTATCGAGGTTGACAAAGACCACCGAGATCGATTTTCCATCACTCTTTGAAACGGAAATCGGCAATGTGTCATCGGCTTTCTTTGCCGAAAAATGAAGCAAATACAGTACCGCGAGTCCTGCCAAAAGAAGCAGCGCCAATAAAGTATTGAAGTTAAATACGAAGAACGGAGTCCGGTTGGGCGCTACCTCTTCGGTTTTCGTTTCGGGAACATTACGGTTTTCCACTTCCTGAGGAACTTCAGGGTTGATCACATTTTCGTCTTGCATGTTGGTGAAATTTAATTTCCTAATTCTGACATGAATTTAATGCGCATAAGCCGGATCTCTTCTTCGGTGAATTCATCTTCGCCCAGTTCTTTAAGGGCTTCGGTTACCGAATCCGATTCTGCTTTGCGAAAGTATTCAAATATTTCTTCCTGATGGTATGGATCAATGAATTCATCGATATAATAATTGATATCAATTTTTGTCCCTGAACCAACGATGCTCTCAATCTCTGTCAACAGTTCGTCAAAGGTAAGGTTCTTGGCAAGGGCAATATCCTCCAGGGAAATGGTACGGTCGATGCTTTGAATGATGTATACTTTGATTCCGGATTTATTGATCACCGACTTGACCACCATATCCATCGGGCGGATGATCTCATTTTCTTCCACGTATTCCTTGATCAGTTCGAGGAAGGGTTTTCCATATTTTAAGGCTTTCCCGCTTCCCACACCGGTGATCTGTTTCAATTCATCCACGGTTATCGGGTACTGGATGGCCATGTCCTCGAGGGAAGGATCCTGAAAAATCACGAAGGGAGGCAGTTTTTCCTTCCGGGCAATCTCCTTCCTGAGGTCTTTAAGCAGGGCAAAAAGTGTTTTATCCGCGGTACTGCTTTTTGATCCGAGGGCTTCGAAGAGTTCCTCTTCTTCCGGATTCTCGAAATCATGATCATCGACCAGCATCACGG
>Ga0247841_10002526_pt1 | contig 36261 bp, 30 predicted proteins | sample LaCruzMarch2015__2_FD_192410 | JGI IMG/M metagenome (GOLD analysis project Ga0247841, IMG submission 192410) | Freshwater microbial communities from meromictic Lake La Cruz, Castile-La Mancha, Spain - LaCruzMarch2015_18m | ecosystem: Environmental > Aquatic > Freshwater > Lake | place: Spain... | reverse complement strand
AGGCTCGGCATGTCGCAAATCAACATGCGAAGTATCGCAATCTTTAATAATAAAGTCTTGATTGTTTGGTTTAAGAATTTTTGATAAAATAGGTTCGAGCTAAATTATATATTCGCTCAAAATTGCCTCAAGATCTATTGCAATTTTGAGCGAGGTTCGCCATAGGCGACCCGCTCAACTACATATGTTTACTGTTTATATCCTTCAGAGCCTAAAAGATACGAGAACATATATTGGATATACAAATGATTTTGAACGACGTTTTCAAGAACATAATTCGGGGCAATCAAAATCTACAAAATATCGAGCACCATTTAAGCTTTTATTTAAAGAAGAATTTGGAACTTCCTTTGAAGCTAAGAAACGAGAAATGTGGTGGAAAAGTGGAGCCGGAAGAAGAAAACTTAAAGAATATTTTTACCAAACATAAGTTTATCTGATAATTTATTTTTCCTAGTCTGGAAGTTTTGGACATCGGTGACGAGAATCGTACCTAATTGTTTATTCACCAAAAGCAAATTTGTTTTTGAATTATTTGTTTGCAAAAAGACAATGATTTCATCGATATAATTGTCGATAGAACTTAAAAGTTCATTAATATGTTTTGACTCGACTTGTTTATCGCTAAGTTTTGGATATATGTTACTTAACATCATACTCGTTTCCCCAGTAGCGCTAAACATTGTGCCCCTTACTGTCCTAGGTTTTTTGTTATGTGCAATTTCTTTATCTCTAAAATCAGATATGTCACTCTTAAGTTTTTCAGCTGAATCAATTAATTTCTTACGTATTATAATGCCCTTTTTTAAAGTATATCGAGATATGTTTTTGCAAAAATCATCATGTGAATCCAGAGTTAGATTTCTAGCTTGACCAAAATAGAGTTCAATTGCTCGGGATAACTGATCCAGCATTATTTTTGCAAATATATAGAAGCTTTCGATTTCTAGATGTAGTTTTGTTGTTATTAATGATTCAGCAGATTGGATTCGTATTTGTTTTGGCGTCATTGGGTGACTTCCAGGAATCTTATTTATTCTATCTTGAAATTCTTTGAAATTTGCGATAAATAATTTACTACTTTCTTCGTACCTTTTCCTAACTATAAGAAGAAAATCATAGTATCTTGTTACTTGAGAAAAAGAAAAAGCAAACATGTTGTTGTGCACAATTTCAAACTTATTTCTCTCTGATTCAACAAATGAATTTATTATTAAGTTTGTCATTTTTGACCGTAAGGTGACCCCCTTACAGCTAAGACGAATCACTAACTGGTAATCATGTCATCAGCCCCTAAATAATGTACCTATACCCCAGGGATCATTCGATACCCAAATATTAGCATATTTTTGTCAATTTCATTTATCAATTACGTTACCTTTTTTATGTAGATGAGGATGTGATCTTATAGCTTGTTGAGGTTCAAATAGTAGTTGATTAAAACCTGCAAAAGCTGCTTGAGCAATCCCTTTAACTGTTGGAGATAACGCTTGATATTGTCTTTCAGGAATAGTCAAAGACTGACATGGTGTGGTCTCCAATTGCCACCAGTTACCAACTTGAGTCATTCCAAGTGAAATGGCAGTAGGGTCATAGACATCAGGAATTTCAAATGAATCAACACCTGGAAAATCGGTTTTAATACGTCGATGATGTTTAACTTCCAACTGATTATCATAGGTTGTTAAATAAACTTGCTCACAACCACGCGCTTTTCCATATGCGATTGTAGATAATAATGCAATAAACGGGAACTTGGTCGCACATTCTTTTTCAAGCTTAGTCATTTGTAATGTTGTTTGATTATACTTGGCATATCGATCTGGATTGCTTGTTTTCAAAGGGAGCATTGGTTCAATTTGCTCACCCCTACTTTTTTTTACCAATCTTGCATGTGTATACAAGGGTTTTTCTAATGGAGGCATAGAATCATCAGTGTATCTTTGCATTGCCAGAACAATAAGACTTGGTTTTTGGTTAATGTTCGCTTCTAAAAACCTAACATGATAAAATTGATGTGGCAGCTTATTAAATTTTAATGCAAAGCTCAAAGTCGCAATTGCCTCAGAACTTCTAAGAGAAGAAAAGTAGCTCACAAGTAAACCTGGATAATTTGGATTTTCCATTAGTAAATCAACCTGTCGATTGGTGATTTGATCTGCACTTACGTGTTGATCAACAGCGTCTTTAATTACTGAGCGCAGCCCTAGCAAATCATTTCCTTCCAACAATTCAGCAACACCAGCATTGCTCAAAAGTTGCCATGCGTTCATTTCTGCATATTTTGAACCACCTACCCAACCACCTAGGCGGTCTAAAAATGCTTCATTAGTTGCGACCATATAAATATTGAGAAGTTATTAAAATAATAAAATTTCAGATGATTTTTCAAAATATATATAAGAAATTATGTTAATAAGTAAAACCACTACATTATAACAATATAACAATATAATGTAGTGAAGCTAAAATGTTATTATACCGATTAGTTTAAAGATTATTTTAAATCACATCATCAATTTTGAGGATGCTTTTTTTCTAAATTTTCCGTAATAAACATTAAAAAATTTCAGTTCGTTTTGAAAATAACATTTTTCAATTTCACATTTTCCCAGTTTTCGCAGTTGTTTTTCGTCAATTGCAGGTGATACATGAAGAATGATATTGTCAGTAACTAATCGTTTTACTTTTTCAAAAAGAACTGTGGCGGAAGGAATTGTTTTTGAAAGATCAGTTGTATGGTGATTTGTTTTTTGATCACGATTACTTCTCCACTCCACGTCAATAAAAACCGCTTTAACATTTTTCTTTTGCGCATTCATTAAAATCGCTTCGACCATTACGTCTTCTTGCCAGAATTCAATTTTATTTTCTACTCCAAAATTTTTAGCATTAATTTTTGCAGCTTGAATTCGTTGTGGGAGAAGGTCAACGGCAATAATTTTTGATAATTGTTTTGCAAGAAAAACTGTGGTTGCACCGACACCACAACATAGCTCAAGAACAGTAACATTCCCAAGTTGTAGATTAATTCTTTTTGCCACTTGCTGAGCGGCCTTTTGATAGTTTGTAAACTCAAGCCCTTCCCGGTCTCCAATAAGTAAGGGTACATTTGTATCAAACCTTTTTTCCTTATTTATTTGTTTTATATTGATGAAATTTTTGTTCATATTTTTATATTCTATCATTTACTACTTGACATTTAAAAATAATAATTAATAATGTTAATGTTTCATCTATCATGAAAAGAAAAATAAACAAGAAAAAAAACAAAAAACCACCTCTCGAAAATAATCACAATTATCTTCCAAAAAAAGTAGCGATAATTTACAGCGATGTTAAACGCGAATATTTTCCAACAAACGATCAATATATCACAGAAAAAGATGCACTCAAAGAAGCAAGTGTAATTGCAAAATATTTAAAAAAATTATCCATAAAAACGTTTTTATTTCCGGGAAATCCAACCCTACCGTTTAAACTTAAACAAGAAAAACCAGACATGGTGATTAATTTAGTGGCTTCTATAAAAGGAAAGGAATATCTTGCATCAACAATTCCAGCGATGTTGGAATTGTTAGAAATTCCCTATACCGGATCCGGAATACTGGGAGAATCATTATCATATAATAAATTTTTAGTACGAAAGTTAATGCAACAAAACGGAATTCCGGTTCCCAATTACCAACTATTTTATAGTCATACTGATTTACTTGACTATAATCTTCGGTTTCCCCTAATATCAAAACTTAATGAAATTCACGGCGCAGTGGAAATAACCAAAGATGCTGTTTCAGAAAATGAAAAACATTTACGTGAACGTTTAAAATATTTAATAAAAACCTACAATCAACCGATACTTGTGGAAGAATTTATCGTAGGTACAGAAATTACTGCGCTTTTATTTGAAGGTTTTAATAAAAAAGTTTATTTGGCAGAAAAAATTATTAAAAAAAACACAGGAAAATACCGTTTTGCATCTTTTGAGTTACAATGGTTGGACAAAGAACAAAATATCACATACCGAAAGTTTGAAGATCCTTTGCTGCGGGAATATGTAAAAAAAGCATTTGAAATCACCAAAATGTCTGACTATGGAAAGTTTGATGTGCGGGTTGACAGTTCCGGACGCTATTATTTTTTAGACTCAAACAGTAATCCAGCATTTGGTCCGATTGAAAACGACTGTGCCATGGGATTTATGATGGAGATGTATGAAATTTCTTTTCTTGATATTCTTAAAAGATTATTATTAAATACAATGCGTGATGCAGCCGGAAAACAATTATTACCAGTTACAAATGGCAATTAATTTATGAAAAATAATGTGGATGATTTGAAAGGAAAGACGATATTAATTGTTGGTACAGGATATGCTCAAAAAAGATTTATTTTACAAAGAATAAAAAAACTTGGAATGCAGATCGTAATGATTAATAAAGAAAAAAATTGGGCAGTGTCTTATGTTGATCATTGGATTATTGCCAATACAACAAATCACGGGGAAACACTTCAGGCCTTGGAAAATTTTATCAGCGATAATCCTAATATAAAAATTGCAGGAGTATATACATATTGGGAAGATGATGTGCTTTTAACGGCTAAAATTTCGGAAAAACTAAAACTTCTCGGTATCCCCTATCAGATTGCAAAAAAAACCCGTAATAAAGGAATCTTTCGAAGATTTTGCCAGGAAAATAATTTACCATATCCACAATATAAAATAATCAAGAATCAAGATGATGTGACTGAAGTAAAAAAACATTTTCATTTTCCAGTGGTGGTAAAGCCGGTATTTGGATCCAGTAGTGCATATGTGGTGAAGGTTGAGGAAAAAGAAGAATTGGAAGAAACGTATAAGTATGTCAGAACCAATCTTTCAACCCAAGTAGAGTCTGCATTAAGTGACGGAATGGATGTGATGATTGAAGAATACATTGAAGGTGACGAAGTGGATATTGATATTTTGATTCAAAACGGAAAAATTAAATTTTATACAATTTCAGACAATGATCAAACCGATGAACCATTTTTTATAGAAACCGGGCGCCAAACTCCTTCGAATTTGCCGGAAAAAGAGCAACAAGATCTGTTAACTATGGCAGAGGAAACTTTGGAAAAATTAGGAGTACAAAACGGATGTATTCATTTTGAAGCAAAATCAACGATCCACGGTGCTTATCCGCTTGAAGTTAATCTAAGAATGGGAGGAGATGAATTTTATTCCATGGTTAATGGTGCCTGGGGTGTTGATTTGATTGAAAACGCAATGAAAATTGCCACAAATATTTATATAAAAATTAATAAACCCACTACTCCTTTGAAATATTATGTCAGTCGGGACTTTTTATCAACAAACTCAGGAATTTTGATGGAATTAGATGTTTCGGAAAAACTAAAAAAATTAAAATATATTGATCAAATATATTTTCAGAAAAAAATCGGTGATGCAGTTTTGGTACCTCCGGAGGGATATGAATATTTAGGATGGATATCTGTTACCGGAGAAAATGCCATTGACGCGGAAGATAACATGGAAGAAGCAGTTAAATATGTGAGCTACCGCGTTGCAAAATTTGACCCAGCGTCCTCAATTGGAAAGACTATGCGGAAAAATTCTTTTTCCAGTGCGGCACTTCGCAAAGATTTGCTTGCCGGTGCAGCTAAGATGGAAACAATCAGACGCGTTTCAAAAAAGAATCAGCGTAAGCTGCATGTGGGCATTGCCTGTAATATTTACGATGGTGAATCCGGAACTGTTGAAAAAGACTTAATGTCAATCGGGAAAAATATTCAGTCAACTCTTGAAGAGCGCGGATATAAGATCAGTTTTTTTGATTTTAATAATTTACCTAAAGCCTTTAATGAATTACGTACTTCCAACGTTGATATGGTTTTTAATGTATGTGAACGGATAAATGATTCCAGTTTGCTGGAACCGCATGTGGCTTCAATCCTTGACACTTTACAGATTCCTTATACCGGATCTAATCCCTTTACCCTTGCTCTTTGTATTGATAAAATTCGGGTGAAAAAACTTTTGGCTTTTCATGAAATTCCTACACCACGTTGGGATTATGCCTATACTCTTGATGATGAAATTGATGAAACTCTAAAATATCCGCTGATTATTAAACCTGGTAATACTGATAATTCAATCGGAATCACCAATGAATCAGTCGTAACCAATAAAAAAGAACTTGATAAACAGTTGAAAAAAATTATCGGCGATATTGGTCGACCGGCTTTAATTGAAGAATATATTGAGGGAGATGAGTACGATGTTTCCATTATCGGTAGTGATGAAATTGATTTGCAGGTTCTCCCCTTGTCACGTTCAATTTTTAAAGACATGCCAAAAGGTTATTGGCACATTTACCCATTTGCCGCCAAATGGTCAACAGATGAAATTTATGATAAATATATCACGATTCAACGTCCACCAAAAATTAATAAAAAACTTGAGTCTTTAATTTCCGAAATTGCTCTTGATACTTATAATATTTTAGATTGTCACGATTACGGACGGGTGGAATTGCGGGTTGATGAAAACGGCAATCCCTATGTTTTGGAACTTAATCCAAATCCATCAATTAATATTGGTGATTGTGTGCCAAACTGTGCAAAAATGGTGGGAATGGACTATGGTGATTTCATTGAAGATATCATTGCTATGGCAGTGCGAAGATATAAAAATAAACCACCGTATTACCATCTGCAGACAAACCTATTGTAAAAAAATTATCAATGCTCAATAACCAATGATCAATAAATTATCAATTCTTAAATGATCATTGATCATTTGAAAATTGATTGATAATTGTTTACCCTGAGCTTTGTCGAAGGGAAAATTGTTAATTGATAATTTGGAATCTCTTTTATTAAGTAAGACATCTCACTCGGTTAGTTTTAGTTTACGGTAGTACTGAACGCTTGTTAAAGTTAAAACCACTCCGGCGAAAATTAATGCAACAGAGTAAATAATTGGCGGTGCTTTTACTCCGTAGATTGGAATCAAAATATAATTCCCCACCGTGATAATAACAAAAAAGAAAATATTTGTGATGAGAATCGGAAGTGGTTTTTTTACAGTATAAAGGAGGAATAATAAAGGAATATTAATTAAGGTAAATAATATGTAAGGCAAGCTTAGCATTTTAGTAATTAAGGCTGTTTGAAAATATTTCGAAGTAAAGAACAAGTTATAAACTTGATTGGGAAGAATAAAAAGCATGACAAAAAGACCACAAGGAAGTATCAGATAAAGCAAACTGGTTTTGAATAAATGAAGCAGATCTTTTTTTGTTTTGGCACGGGAATACATTGGAGAAAGAACCTGAGTGATGCTGGTGATGGTTGACATCACTGTAAGAATAATTTTTTGTGATAAACCATAATATCCAACTTCGGTTTTGGAACGGAAATATGACAACAAAAATAAATCCATCCGCAGTGACAAATTATAAAATTGTGATGCAATAAAATAAGTCAAGGTATAACTAAAACGAAATTCTTCTTTTTTGACTTCAGACCGCAGAACAGTTAAAACCAGTGGCCTTTTTTCCAAAAATAAAAATGTGAAGAAAATAATCGGGCCAACAATTCCAAAAACCAGCAAGACTGCTCCGGTTGAAATGTTTCCTGACAATGCGACCAGAATAATAATAACGGTTTTAATGAAGTTGGCAGTATTAAGATAGACGTTTGCCTTAAGAAATCTCTTAGCAGCAAAAAGCATATTAAGACCGGTATTTTGCCAGATTAAAAACATCACCATAAATGCGGTTAAATACAACTCCCAAATCGGTGCTTGTGTTTTGAAAAAGTTTTTGTCTAACCAGGGAAATGTGATAAATAAAACCGTGATAACAACTGCCGAAAATAATGACTGATAATAAAAAGTGGTTTTGATAAAACGATGGATCTGTGTAGTAGGCTTTTCTAAAAGTACAGGAAGAAAAGAATAAATATTAGCGGTGGTTCCAAAGTCCAATAGGTTCGCGAGAACATAAGCGATTCCCAAAAGAACACTCAAAACTCCATACTGGGCCGGTGACATGATACGGACGAGCAAAAGTGCGAAAAACGCCGTGAAAAAGACATTAAGATAATTACCAATGGTATTGATAATAATGTTGCGGCTGGTGGGGCGATTGAGAAAGGAAAATATGCGAATGATCATGAATTTATATTGTAGCAGAAGTCATGAGATTTATGAATTATGATTTACGATTTATGAATAATGAAACAAGAGTGGTGAAAATTATCAATCAATAATCAATTTTCAAGAATCAATTTAAAAATAAATAAACGAATAATGAAGAACGCTGATGAGTATAATAAGAATATGAAAATTAAATTAGGAGCTTTATTCCTATTGGCGTTTGTGATTCGGCTAATTGCAATTAATCAGTCGTTGTGGTTGGACGAAGCTACCAGCGCAATGGCTGTGAAACACTTAACCTACGGAGAGATTCTTTTTAAGTTTTCTCCTTTTGATTTTCATCCTCCCGGTTATTATTTTTTCCTAAAGTTCTGGACGAGTATTTTTGGGTTTTCAGAAGTTGCGATTCGTATGCCGTCAGTAATTGCATCAGTTTTAACCGGGTATGTTGTTTATATGATTGGTAAGAAAGTTTCTAATATGGAAACTGGATTTTGGGCAGCTGCGTTTTATCTGTTTAACCCGCTGGCTGTATATTATTCGCAGGAAGCGAGAATGTACTCATTAACGGTCTTTATTTTAACGACGCTACTTTTCATAATAATAAAAGGTTTTCGAATTAAGAAATTGGAGAGGTCATTAAGTAATTTTCAATTTTCAATTTTCAATTTTCAGAATGCTAAAAAACTTGATTTTTTAATAATTTTAAGCTTGGTTTTTTTGTCGATTTTGACGTTTTATGGGTCGGTGTTATTTATCGCCAGTTTAATAATTTATTTTCTTTTCAAGAAAAATTATCATACTACTTTTTATTTGTTTATTTCCTTATTTCTAATTTTATTATTTATAACTCCCCTGCTGTTACGTCAGCTCGATAATGCAAAATCAATGTTGAACGTGGTAACAAACTGGAAATCGGTTTTAGGAAAAGCAGATATAAAGAATCTTATTTTAATCCCGTTGAAATTTACATCAGGCAGAATCAGCTTTTTTCCGAAAATGATTTATTATGCGTTGTCCGGAGTTTGGGCTTTGATAATAAGTTTTTTTGTCTTTAAAGGCGCAGTTAGGAATCGTATGTTAGGTTGGTTATTGATATTTCCGATAATTTTGGGTTTGGTTATTTCTTTTATTACTCCAATGTTGCAGTATTTTCGGTTTATATATTTGCTTCCTGTGATGGCGGTGTTGATAAGTGAAGGGGTTAAGGGGTTAAAAGTTAAGGGGTTAGAAGATAAGGGGCTATTATTCAAGGGGCTAGAAGTTAAGGGGATAGAAGATTTTCTACGGATGTTTATATTTTTGGGTTTTGTGATTTGGTCGATGGTTTATTTGCTACTACCCCAGTTTCACAGGGAGGACTGGAAAAGTTTAGCGTCTAGTCTGTCAAAACAAGCAAAAGTTTACATGATATTATCATCCAGCGACGCCCTAAGTTACTATCGGTCGGACGTTCATTTAGTTGATGTACAATCGATTAAACGATTGACAGAAATGGATAATGAATTAATTGTTATTCCGTATACCACAGAAATTTACGGTTTAGACTATAAAACAAACCTTAAAGATCGTGGTTATAAAATGACACAGGAAAAAACTTATAGAGGATTATTAATAGAATATTGGAAGAAAGTTTAGTATGATTAAGTTTATAAAGTTTACCCTCCGATTCGGAGGGTTTATAAAAAATTACAATTTAAATAAATTCAGATGAAAAAAACAGCACTTGTGACGGGGATACTTGGACAGGATGGTCCGTATTTGGCAAAGTTACTTTTAGAAAAAGGTTATAGAGTATATGGACTAATGAGTCGTTATTCCAATCCAAATTTTTCTAACCTGGAATATTTAGGTTTGATGAATAAGGTTGATTTTGTTGAAGGTGATTTAACAGATGAATCATCATTAATAAATATTGTCAAAAATACCAGACCGGAAGAAATATATAATTTGGCCGCACAATCATTTGTCGGCGGATCATGGGATCAGGCAAAATTGACAACCGAAACCAATGCGGTAGGAGTTTTATATTTATTAAATACAATCAAGTTTTTTTCACCAATTACCCGTTTTTATCAAGCTTCAACTTCTGAGATGTTTGGTTTAGGACATACTAATGGTTTTCAAGACGAAAATACTCCCTTTCACCCAAGAAGTCCCTATGGAGTTTCCAAAGTTTATGCCTATTGGATGACGGTTAATTTTCGTGAATCGTTTGGATTATTTACATGTAACGGAATTCTTTTTAATCATGAATCACCGATTCGTGGAATTCAGTTTGTGACACGCAAAATCACTGACGGTGTGGCTCGCATAAAACTTGGAATGGCAAAAGAATTACGCCTAGGAAATCTGGAATCACGACGTGATTGGGGGTTTGCCGGTGATTATGTTGAGGCAATGTATTTGATGTTACAACAGAAAAATCCTGATGACTATGTTGTTGGTACTGGCGAAAACTATTCTATAGGTGAATTTGTGGAAAAAGCCTTTTTAGCAGCGGGAATAAGTGATTGGAAAAAATATGTAGTAATTGATCCCCGTTTTAAAAGACCTGCTGAGGTTCCAAACTTAAAAGCAAAACCGGATAAAGCTCATAAATTACTTGGATGGAAACCAAAAGTTTCTTTTGATGAATTGGTGAAGATGATGGTAGAGGCTGATTTAAAAAGGTTGAAATTAGTTAAAGTTAGCTCGCCTCGCTGATGCTTTGGCGAAGCGGGTTGAAAATAGTTATAAATAGTTCTAAATGGTTAAAAATAGTCAAAATAACCAAGACTTACAACGAAAATTAATTTTAAACCTATGATAATCGGCGCAATTTTAGCGGCTGGTAAAGGAAAACGCTTGAACTTACAAACATGCAATAAAACGACCTTACTTTTTAATGGGAAACCTTTAGTTCAATATGCAGTTGAACTTTATAAGGGTTGGGCTGATAAAACCATCGTGACAGTTGGTGCCTTTAAAGAAACGGTGATGGAAGAATTAAAAGATTATCAAGTTGAGTTTTTAGATCAAGGAGAACCAATGGGAACAGGTCACGCGGTCCAGGTGGTGGTGGAAGATATAAAAAAACGCGGTTTGAATCCAACAGAACTTTTAGTTGGATATGGCGATCACATGATGTTTTATACTCCGGAGGTGGTTCGAAAAATGATAAAAACACATCAACATCGAAATGCTACTGTTACTTTAATCACAACAAAATATCCTGATCCTGATTTGTTGGGATGGGGACGAATTTTGCGTGGAGGTTTATCCGGGCATATTAAGAAAGTGGTGGAGCAAAAAGATGCCACCACAGAGGAACGGAAAGTCCAGGAACTAAACGCGGGTTTTTATTGTTTTGACTATCAGTTTTTATTAGAAAATAAAGATAAAATTAAAAAATCTCCGGTATCTGGTGAATACTACATTAATGAGTTTATTGATTTGGCAATTGCTCAAAATAAAACTGTGATTGCGCTGGATGTTGATTTTAAATACGTGGGAATTGGAATTAACACGCAAAAACACTTAGAGGATAGCCAGAAGTTATATAAGGAGAGGAATAAATAAATCTAGAATTTAGAATTCAGAATTTGAATTATGAATTTATTTAGAAGAGTATTACTACAATATCTGGGAATCTTTATATTTTTTACATCAGTTTATCTTTGTTTGTTTCATACTCCCCTATTCATTAATCAACACGTGATGTTTTATCGAGGACTAGGATTACTTTTTATTGCCGTAATTCTTACTTTCGTATTACTACTTATTTTACGTAATAAATTAAAACTAAATGCAGAAACATTAATCGCTTCGATCGTGATGAGTTTCTCAATAAATTTGGTGTTTTTTGTGGTCTTTCCGGTGACGTTTGAACGTTCAGTGACAATGTATATCTTAAATAAGTTAAACAGTTCAAAACAGACCCAAAACTGTCAAGGATTAAGTAAAAATAATTTGGAAAAAGATTTTATTGAAAACTATGTAATAAAAAATCAGGCGATGCAAAAAAGAATTATTGAACAAAAAATAATTAACACGATTAATGAAGAAGATGATTGTATCTCAATCAGTTCTCGTGGTCGAAGCTTTATTGATTTTTCCCGCGTGATTGAAAAAGTTTATAAACTATAAACTTCCAAAATCGTAAGAATTCGTACCAGCCACGTAGCGTTCCTGCTACCACTCCTCTCCATCCATCGCGATATCCATGATGCCAAAAAAACCATCTGCAAAAAACATAAGGAGGAAGAAATATCATTTTAAAAAAAGCCATCCAAACCGAATCTTTGATTTGCGATACTTCTGCGTCAGTGTAGAGTTGAAACTTTTTAACAACATCATTGAAGGTGGGATGCGAATAATGGTTGAGCCGATTTTCCAGGTATCCAATTTTTCCAGTCACTTTGAATTGTTCATGAATGGGAACAATTGGTTCGTATCGTGCAAACTTGGGACGAAAAAGCCGGACGAGTCGGTCGAAATACCAATCGCCTCCTTTTAAAAACGCCCCTAAGAAGTACTGGTTTCTTGGTAATCCAAACGCAACTGGAAGTTGCGTAATTGCTAAATTGCTAAATTGTTTAATTGTTGTTTTCTTAACAATGTAACCATTTAACAGTTTAACAATTTCTTGTTTTAAGTTCGGGGTTGCTTCTTCGTCAGCGTCGATGCGGAGAATCCAGTCTGTGGTTGCGTTGTCGATTGCCCAATTAATATTTTTTTGAACTGATGTAAAGTCAGGTTTAGTATTCTTATTTAGCTCAGTCACTTTGGCACCAAGTGCTTTTGCAATCGCACCAGTTTTATCGTTCCCCATCCACAAAACCAGCACTTTATCACACCATAAAACACTTTTGACGCAACGCTCAATGTTTACTTCTTCATTAAAAGCCGGAATAATTGCGGTGATTGTTTGTTTCATTGATTAATAGTATAAAGTAAATATATCGCTATTTATTGATTATCATAAATAAGCGCTTGATAATTTCCTACCTGCACGATGTTATTGGGTTTTTCACCCTTGATCACATATCCGAGAGTTGTAATTATCACTTTCTTCTTGATGGGTTGATTACTAATTTCATCTTGATATATCCAACCAAAATGATCATCAGCGCGGGAACGGTCAGGTTTTTGTCCATATACCGTGAACAGATAGCGCCAACCGCCAAAATATAAATAGTTTTCCGTTGTATTTAAATAGAAAGGTTGTTTGTTTAATACCTTTGATGTCATAATTACTAATTCTTTTTGTATAAATAACCCAGTGATAGGATTTTGGTTAATAAAAAAAATATAATTACAAAAAACAATAATTATTAAAAACGGAAAATAGATTTTTTGATTAAATGTATTCAGGAAAAGCGCGATAATCAAACTGAAGAAAGGAAAAAATCCCAAATAATAATATTCCAATACTGCACCGGGAAAAAGAAAGAACATTAGTAAATAAACAAAAACAATAATTGCCATGATAGTTTCATGAAATTTTTTAATCTTAAAAAGAAAAATTAGAATGGTTAGAATTGATAAATATGCAATAACATTTTGGTGAAAAGGATGATTGAGAGCACTGATCCAAAAATGAGAAATGGTTTGTCTGAAAACTTGCCAATGTTGCACAAAAGAAATTCCGCCACCTGATCCATGCGTTTGTGTTAACATCCGCAGTGGCGTTTTTAGATTATCGAAGTTGTGGACAAAGTCATAGACGAGTAACGGAGAATAAATAAATAAAAAAATTAAAAATGAATAAATAATTATGAAAAAAGGATGTGTTAATATTAACCTCTTTTTTTTAGATTCTGGACGCGTCTCTTTTGCGCCTAGCCAGAATGACTTTAAAACAAAATATAAAATTATCGGAATGAATAAAAATAAAGATGCGTGGATATGGAATATACAACCTAAAAGAAAAGCAAGGAGCATTAGATAACGTTTGTCTTTCTGCAATTTGACTATTGTCCAATAAATTAGTATTGCCACGAGCGGAACCAGAGTTGAATTCCAAAAACGCCGATCATAGTTGACAACAAATGCAGAGCAGCTATATAACGCAGTTGCAATTAATGCAGTTTTTCTACCGAATAAATTTTTCACAATTAAGTAAAAAACAATAGCTGTAATCACCCCAATTATTGAAGCGGCATAGGCTAAAATTATCGGATCACCGCGACTGATCCATAATAAAACAGCGTGAAGATAAACTAAACCCGGCCCAACATAAAAACCTGTGTTCGCAGCAGAAAGGCCAATCCAAATTGGATGGAAGTCTTTGATCTGGGCTAGCGCCAGAAGTGACTGATATTCTTCATCGATCCCAAAGAAAAACCACTCCCCGACCATGTAAAAACGGAGAAAGATAATTAATGCAAATAGTAATATTAACCAGATATTAGACTTCATTATATTAATATAATGTAGTGGGATAATTTTTTTCATATTTAGTTCTTAATCACATATCCATAATAAACCCCTGATTGGAATGAAACGATTGGTTTTCCGGGTAATTTATTTGGTTTATATTCAGATATAACTACATTTAATTTAGGTTGATCAGATTTGATTTCATCAGCATAGATCCAACCAAAAAATTTATCTGCGTAAGAAGCGTCAGGGGTTTTTGCATACGCTTTGAAAAGATAACGCCAACCTCCGGATGAATGATATTGACGTTTATCAGGTGAAAGCGTTGTTAGATAAAACGAATTATCCTTAATATATGGATAAATTTTCTTAATCAGTTGTTTGCGAACCATTAAACCATATTGTTTTTGTGTAGTTGTTAATAACACAAAACAATTTGCAATAATATAACATCCAATAATTATATATGATAGCTTTTGCGGAATAGCAGAAAAGAAAAGTCCGGCGTTAATGGCAAAGAGGACGAGAAATCCTAGGAGAAAATATTGAACGGTTCCGGCGGAATAAGTCAAGAAAGCAAAAATATATAACAACATACTTATAAGTAAAACTCGGTATTTTTTTTGAAAAACCGCTTGATAAACCAACCAAAAAATTATTAAAAGTGAAAATAACACCAAAACTAAATAGGCTGGACTGGAATTACCATGGACGCCCAATCCGAATTCTTCTTGGATGTTTGTGTTAAACCGTAAAAACCAAAAATTGGAAAGGACTTTATAAAAAGCCGGTAAGTTTCCAAAAACATTTCCACCACCTTGATTGCTTGCAAGAAATTTTTGAATAAAACGTAGTGGCATTTTTAAATTATCAAAGTTATGAAAATAATCAAAAACAATTAACGGAGAAACAAAGAATAAATAAGAAACAATGATCAATAACCAATTTTTCAATTTAATATTCTTACGTATTGTCCAAACAACAAATATTGTAACCGGCCAAAATGATAAAAGAGAAAGGTGAACATGAAGAGACAGGGCCATTAATATTGCAGTTAAAATAAGCCAGCGGGTATTTTTTTGTGCTTTAATCAAACTAAAATAAAACCAGATAGAAATAAAGACTATCGGTGTTGCGCTCCAAAAACGTCGATCAAAATAAGCAGCGAAGGTTGAGGCGGAATATATTAAAGCTGCATAAATACCGGCTTTTTGAAAGTGAAGTTTGGAAGTGACGTAATAGATACTTAAAGCCGTAATTACTCCAAGTAACGAGGCAAAATAAGCCAGAATAAGCGGATATTTGCTAATTCGAAGCAATATTGCACCTAAGTATGCAACCCCCGGTCCAAGATAAAAACCAACATTGGATGCGCTCACCCCAATCCAAATTGGATGAAAGTTTTTCACCTGTTCCCAAGCAAGAAGCGCCTGATATTCTTCGTCGAAATTAAAAGTGAACCACTCCCCTATTTTATAGAAGCGGAAAAAGACTGAAATAAAAAAAATAAATAACAAAAACCAGTTTGATTTTATTTTGTTTAATATGCCGTTCATTTTTTTATTAAGGCGCTTAATATTACTTTTTATAAATATAACCAAAATACTTTCCTTCTTTAAATTGATAAGTTAATCTGTAATTAATTATTAATGGATCTTCAGAAACAATAACGTGTAGTTGTGGTTCATTTTCAGATATTTCATCAGCATAAATCCAACCCAATTCAGTGTCTACATTACTTTTTGCTGGTGTTTTCCCATAAATTTTAAATAACAATCTCCACCCAGCATAAGCAAATTGGGGGTTTGGCAGAAGTCCTGTCGTTTCCAAACTAAACGCTTGATCCTTTACGAGACTCATTGTTTTGTTAATAAAACGTCTCTTCATTGTTAGTCCATAGTCATCAGTTGTTGTTAATACGGTTGCTAAATTTATCAGAATAAATATGCTGATAATAAAATAGGCGACTTTTTTTGGTAATGAATTTAGCAAAAAACCAATGCTAATGGTAAGGATTGTTAAAAATCCCATCAAGTAATATTCCGGATTATAACTCGGATAAATAATATACGCGAATATTATGGATATTATTGATATAAAAAAAATCTTATATCCGTTTTTTCGATTTTTAATAAAAAACCAAAAAAGAGAAGAAAGCGAAATTAACGCTAAGATAAAATTACCCGGTATTTTATACGTATTAGTTTCCAGAACAATGTCTTGGAGATTTGAATTTAATTTAACAAACCATATTCTTCCCAGGGTAGACAAAAGAGTATTGACATGACTTTCTATGTTTGTCAGACTAAAAGAGTAAAGTCCGGTTTTTTTCCCTTGAATAATTATTTTATACGGAGCTAATAGGTTATCAAAATTATGATTCAAATCAAAAACTATGAGTGGAGAAATTATCATAAGATAAAAAATCACCATTAGTATCCACGTATACCACTTGATTTTCCTGAAGTTTTTAATAATTGAATATATTGTTGGGATAGTGAAAAGTAGCAATAACAAATGAAAATGAAACGATGCAGCTGTTAATATTGCAATAAGAATAAACCAACGAGTATCTTTATTGGTTTTAATTAGAGCGTACACAAATAGTATTGAGATAAGCGGAATGAAAGAAGGATTCCAAAATCGTCGATCATAGTAGTTGATTAAGGTAGAGCATCCATAAAATACACTTGTGAAAATTGCTGTTTGACGATTGAATAAATCTTTAACAACAAAAAATAAAACAACAACTGTGGCGATTCCCAATAAGGAAGAAAAATAGGCAAGAACAATTAGGTCTCCATTCTTTATCAAAAATAAAAGGTAATTAATATAGATAAATCCGGATCCGAGATAAAAATTAATATTAGCCTGACTTACTCCAGTCCAAATCGGATGGAAATTTTTTACTTGTTCCCAAGCTAATGTTCCCTGCCACTCTTCGCTAAAAGTAAAAAGGAAAAAATTAGGGACTTTCCAAATACGCAAGAATATGATAATTGCAAACAATAATATTATCCAAAAGTTCTGTTTCAATAAATTAATCAATTGAAGCGTGATGGTTTTAAAATATCCATTGTGTAAAGCGCTAACAGTATAAGTAGATATTTTTAGTGCAGACACGGTTCGAAGAAACAATGTTATTAATGAGAATGGAAATAAAATATTTTTTGCCAAATAGCGGCCATAGTTTTCAAAAATTAATTTATTTTTGTTATTTTTTTCTTCAGGACGAATTCCTCCGGATAATGCTTTGTGGTGATAGACTAAAGTATTGGGTTCAAAAATAATATCTCCATATTTTTTTATTCGACGACTCAAATCAACTTCTTCAAAAATTTTAGGAAAGTTTTCATCAAAACCGTTAATTTTATCTAATGCGGATTTGCGAAAAGACATATTGCAGCCATAGACAAAATCAACTGTTTGTTTTTTTGTGCTCCAAAACTGATAGCTAAATTTAGTTCCTAACCAATTGGTTTTACCGGTTTCAACCTCGGTGTTTTTAGGAATAATTTCACTGTCATTAATCACCCGACCGGCAACACCAATAATGTTTTTATCAGCATATTGTTTAAGGTGATTAATGACTGTATTTTTAGTGATTTCTACGTCATCATCAAAAAATATAACAACCTCACCTTTTGCTTTGATTATGCCGAGATTCTTCGCTATAGATGTATTAGCCTTTGCTAATTGATAATATTCGATATTATATTTATCAATTTCTTTTTGATTTTTATTTCCCGATGTTTCCTGCTCAACGATAATAATTTGAATATTCGAGTAAAACGAGCGAATTTGTTTGGCAAGAGTTAAGGCGAGATTGGTTCGTTTATAGGTTGGGATGACAATGGTGGCGCTTGGTAGTTCAGATTTTTCTTTTTGTAGATTTGCCATAAGAGTTCAGCTCCTATTATCCCAAATCCAAGCCAGACAATCAATCCCACACTAATTCCTGCAAGCGGACCGGCAAGGGATTTGATAACAGAGCCAACCAGCCAGCCCAAACCTAATGAAAATGAACAAACAAGTGCCAGATGAAATGATTTTTTCAAAGCCAAGAGGGGTTGGAAAAATACTCCATAACTTCCCCAGGCAATTGCCGGAATCACAAACAAGGGTAACATGGAAATGGTAATCTTTGCATCTTGAGCGCTAAATTTTCCTCCAACAAAAAGCAGGTTAATTAATATTGGAGCAAGAAGCATGGTGACAAATGCAATTATGGTGGAAACAATTAACGCAATAAATTTAGATCGATTAACCAGCAAGATTGCTTTTGGATGATGTTTGACATCGGCAAAATATTCAACTAAGTGAGGCAATAACAATACTTGTAAACCAATAGTGGCAACACCGGTTGCAAGCGTGAACATTTTTAAAATCAAATTCAAATAAACCATATATCCTGCAGGGAGTGAAGATGCAAACGCGCGAACAAAAACCGTTTCACTGCGAAAAGCAGAATAAGCCAAGATAAGGGGAAACCAGGAGTAGGATAGCTTGATAAGAGAGGCGAGGTTAGGAATTAGTAGATAGTAGTTAGTAGTTAGGGAGAGTTTTTTGAAGGGGAAAAGAATGGCGATTTGGAAAAAAAGATTTGCAACAAAGGCAAAAACCATGGACCAAATTCCGATTAAAGGTTGAAGCAAAATTATCATCAATAAATTAGTAGCATTTCCGATTAGTTGAGCAAAAGGAAAGCGATAGAATTTCTTTTTTGAATAATAATGCGCTCCAAGAATGGTGGCAACAATTGCCAGAGGAATGCTATAAAACATGTAATTCATCTGAATGGCAACGGCGCTAACAAACTCCCCTCCCCGACTGGCATACAATGCTTTACTAATTGGTAGTGAAAGAAAATTCATTATCAGAGCGATCAAAAAAGATAAAACAGTAAGACTCATTAATGTTTGAATTAAATATGTTGTTGCGTTGTTTGGGTCCTTGACCTTTTTTTGTCCGTAGATTGGCAGAAATGCATCGTTGAGTGTGGCATAAACTGTGGAAACAATCAAAGTGGGAATTGCAACCGCTGCCAAAAAAATATCCAGGTCAAGTTTCGCACCAAAAATCCGCGTGATAGCAATCTGACTCACCAATTGAATCAGCGCGTTGAAGATGAAGATTATGGAAACGAAAAGGCTTTTTGAGAACACGGGATTACTTTAAAATTTTTAATTTGAAATTTTTATTCAATTTTTAATTTTCAATTACCAATAATCAAACAATGATTAATTATCAATTTTCAAAATAATAATAACAACGATTTATAGAGTATTATAGAGGATTTTTAAGTGAGATACTAAGCGTGTCGAATGTCAATCTATCGATGTTTTGCATAATTTATTCAGAATGTTATAATAAGTTAACCAAATTTAAAAGATACTTATGAAAAAAATAAAAAATATTTATAAAGAAACTTCAGCTTTGGTTTGGAAAGAAGATAATCTTTTTGTGGCAAAATCAGTAGAGGTGGAAATAGCTAGTCAGGGAAAAACTAAAAAGGAAGCCTTAGCTAATCTTGAAGAAGCCTTAGAGTTATATTTTGAAAAAGAACTCCCCTCTCCAAAATTATTACCTTATGAAGATTTGTCCTTAGAAAAGCTTAATATTTCTTATGCCTAAATTATATTCGGCAAGGGATGTTTTAAAAACACTTCAAAGAGCAGGTTTTATTATTGTCTCTCAAAAAGGAAGCCATATAAAATTAAAAGGAGTCTTTAAAAATCATATTTGTATAGTAATCGTTCCCAATCATAAACAGATAGCGAGAGGAACTTTCGAAAGTATTTTGAAACAAGCTGACATGAGTCATTTTGAGTTTGAATCTTATTTCAAATAACTGTGGTTAGTTAGGAAAAACTTGATTTTCGAGTCGGTCAAGTCTGCGTTCATGATTATTAAGACTATCTTTATTATCTTTTACTTCCAATAAAAAAATATCGAGTTTATCGTTCATATCAGCGAGCATTTTAATCACAATATGGAATTTTTCTGAAAAATCTTTTCGCATTTCAACAATATATTCTTTTGTAGAAAATGTCTTTAAATCTACTTTGGTCGCAAATACTGTTTTCAGTTTATTAATGTCTTTATCAGTAATCATATTCAAGAATAATAAACAATAATAAAAATATTGTCAACGGTCTATAAACATCATTAATATAAGATTAGATTGATAAGAAGATATAATAATGATCAATTATCAAGTAACAATTTTCAATCAATTATCATTTATCAATTCTTTTGATAATTAAGATATTAGAGATTGAATGAAAATTGAACATTGAAAATTGAAAATTTACTTCCTCTATTCATACCCATTCCTCTCTCTCGTCTCCGGGGAGAGGCTGGGTAATAGTCTGAAAAATTCCACATCGTCTTTAGTATATTCACCGGTGACGGGAATAACTTTGATAGAAAAAGAATCAGTTTCTACCTTAATATCTTTTCCATCCCATCCAACAATTTTTTCAATTTGAAATGTTTGAGTGCCATATGACCAATCCAGAGGGACAGTGAAGACAACTTGATTATCGGTGATTTCATCGGGTATTATTTCTATATTATTCTTAAATAACTTTACTTCTGGTTCATTTTTCCAACCAAAGTTCCGACCGTAAATAACCACTTTCATACCTCGATAAACCAAATACGGTTCAACTAAATCAACCGTTGGAATGATTGATTTCCAGAGTCGATCTCTTCTTTCTTGAGTCACTTTTTTTTGATACTGATGATAAAAGTTGGAACTAATTGAATAAATTGTTTTACCAATAACAAATAAGCCAAAGAAAAAAATTGTAAAAAATAGTACAACTTTTACTACATTAAGTAGCACATCGAACATAGATTTTGGTTTAGTGTTAATAATTAACTTAATAATCCGTACAAAGAAGTTTATGATTATGAGAATTAAAGTAGTTAATTTCCGCCTTAGATAATTTAATACAACTAGCAATACAGGAGATATCTTATTTGTCAGAGTGAAAGGACTTCTCAAATTAGTCATATTAGTTTTTAGTTCGACTACCGATTGAATTGTTCCAACAACCAGCATCATATATGTCCAGATGGCGGCTTTTTCCGCAATAAAATCTAGTTTCATGATTAGTAAAAACGGACATAAAACAAGATAAAATAATGCAAAAAGAAAACTAGTACGTGCCTCCATTTGGTATCCGATCATCGCCAAAATCCAGGTGAACGTAAATAAGAGGGTGGTGAAATCTGAGTTTTTTTTGAAAATAAAAATATCAAATAAAATTCCGATCAACGAAACTAACAACCAAAACAATCTTGTATTGATTGATACATATTTAATAACTTTCCATAATGTTTTAAACGGCCATTTAATAACCAAAATAATTAAACGATAGGTTTCATAAGAAAACAGTTTTTCTACCCAGTTGGTTTGTTGGGGTTTCTTTATTTTTAAAAAGAGAAAGCTTCCGTAAAAAAATAAAGTAAATAAAGAAAATAGTAATAAATAGCCCAAGATAGGGCGTGGCCAAAACCCTAATTCCACCGCGTCGGTGGATAGGCTATGGGATGGTTTCCAACCAAAACCTAGAGAGGAAATAATATATTGTTCTTGCTGGGTTGTGGTATTTTGAAATGAAAGTTGGTATTTTTGATCTGGTTGTTGAATCATGTTTAACTTTGGAACAGTATTTACAAATGCAGCGGTTTTTGTTATGGTCACGATTGGTGAGAGATAGGGATAAATATTAAACCTAAGAGTTTTGATGTCTTCAGTAGTCAGTTGCTTTTGGGTTGTCAATTTTACTTGGGTTTGAATAATATTTGGTCGAAGACTTTCTACCTTTATTTCGTCACGAATGGTAAATGGGACATAGTGGGGATAAATATAATGGTCGATTAGTGTGTCTGTTTTTTCCGTGGGGTAATAATACTGCACCTCTTTGTTTTTTGGATTAAGTTCAGCTTCCATGGTTGCATATTGCTGTTCCAACTGAAGCTGTGCAGATTGATCAATTTTACTGATAAATTGATAGCGATAATTAATTGCATATGGTAAATTTTCAATTGGAAGAATATATTGGTATGGTGCTTCAGTTTCGGTTGGTGGAGTTATTTCTTCCCATATTATTGATGGGGTTAAATTTATTGGTTTCAAATGAAGTGAGATTGATTTTTCCTTTCCAGTGAGTGGAATATTATGAAAAACTAATTGATTATTTTCCTGGTCGAATTCAGAAACTGAAAATACTTGATCATTGATGGTGAGGTTGGTATTAGTAAGGAAATAATTGGGTAAGTAAGTCGTGTCAACAGACACATCAAAATAACCAAAGTCTTTGTTTTTTAAGACATCGACGAATGAGTAAGTAACCATATTTGGAGATGTTGGAGGTAGCAATTTAATTATTCTTTTTTCGATTGTTTGAAATATATCATCGGTAATAATGACTAAAAGCTGTCTTTGTTTATTATCACTGATCTCGTTAATTTTTTCACTGATGAGATTACGGTGGGTGAGAATGTGAGAATAAATCTCAGTTAACGAGTTAGAGGTTTGTAGGGTTGAATAATTAGAAAGTGAGAAATCAACTAAATCATAATATTTATTAAGAAGATCTTCCCACATTTGAAAATCAAAATCCTTCCCCCATTCCATCAGTTCTGCGACACGTTTATCGGCAAAAAATAATGGTGAATATTTTTTTGTTTTTAAATCAACACTTTCGTTTAATTGAATCAATTGATACTTTAAGGAATTGCTTGGTTTATTGCGTACGGTTGGTAGTTCAAAATCCAATGGTTTGACAAGATTATCATTTATCGCCAACTGATATTCTTGTTCTTCCGGGATAAAATCAGAAAGATCAGGGCGATTTGGCTTGACTTGCAAAGACAAGTGGAATAAAAGACCAAAAAAAAGCGCAACGACAATTATGGCAAAAAAAATAACAATACGCTTCCGAAGAAGGCTGATATTCATAAGATCTATCCTTTAATTTTAGCAGAGAAGTGAAAGTAATAATGATCAATTATCAATAATCAATTATCAAACAATATTCAATTCTCAATTTTCAATAGGCTCTGATTATTTTTTTATAATTCTGAATTCTAAACTCAAAATTCTACTTGTCCCTCGTAGTCCCGCTTTTGCGGGACGAAGTGGGAAATTCTTTAAAACCCCCAACTCCTCACCTCAAGTGGCCAGATGTCACGTTCTCCTCCAACTGACATTTTCTCAACTCGATATTCAAATCTCATATTTTGTTTTGCGTATTGTTTAATATCTTCGGGAAGAAAGCTCTCCCAGTCTTCAATAATCAGAATCCCCTTTTTATATTGGGTTTTTTGGTTTAAGAAATCACCCAGAGTACCGTACATTTTTGTTTTATTGATTGGGTGAATAGTGGGTTTGTTTATTCCTTTCATAAAATATGCATTTGAACTATGTTTCAAATAAAACCTTTCTGAATCAATTAAATCGTTAAGAATTACGATTTTGTCGAGGTCTTTTCCATATTTTTTTTCAATCCAAGAATACATTGTCTTGTAATCTGCATTTTGTACGTCGCCATAAAGGTCAAGATTAGGAGAATAATAAACCTGTGGAGTTTGAACAATCTTATAACCGGAAATATAAACAACAGCAAGAATAATTAAGGGTAATGTTTTTGAACACATGGCAAGAAGCGTGCGGACTGTCATTCTGGGGAGCGAAGCGACTCTAGAATCTGCAGATAACCTTTCACTTATTTTTTCACTCAACTTTCCCCAGAATACTCCAAAGAAGACAAAGATTAAACCGAAAAATGTCATAAGATAACGCATGTTATGACTGTAGCTTCGGAAATTCCACATAAATAAAAGAACAATAACATAACTAATTAAACCGACAAACAGACTGCAGTATTTTTTACTGATTAATAAAAAAGACAATAATGCAGGCAGAAGATAAACTCCGTATTGTCTTAAAAATATATTTTTAAGGTACATGGTGTTGTTATAAACAAACAATACTCGACCATTTGAAGGTTTGAGCAAATTATTGAGTTCATTAAAAATTCCAAATAAGCTCATGGTTAATGTAATAAATGAGAAAATACCAAAAATAAATAGAGGTTTACGAATCAGTATTTTTAAGTTATTAAAATAAATTATGATTAAAGTAATTCCCAAAGGAATCCAAAATAAGATTGCAAGAGGGTGGAAAAAATAAGCAAGACAAGTTATAAAAAATAACATAATCAGCGTTAACGGTCGCCTAACGTTAACATACTTTATTAACAAATAAATCTGAACAAAAAGAAGCGTTTGTAACGCGACGTAGGGTTTTGCCTGTGTTGCATGCGCAAGATTTATTTGGGAAAAAGCCATTAAAAAAGCAGCCAACAATCCTCCGCTCGAATTTGAAAGTTTTTTTGCGACTAAAAATGCGAAGAATATTCCAAGTACACCAAACAAAACCATTGGTAATCTCGCGGAGAATTCCGAAATACCAAATAAGGAAAAAGAGAATGCAGTAATAACAATTTGTAGATATTGATATCTAAGAATTGAAGCGCCCTTAATTAAAGACGTTTTTTCAGTAACAATATCTCGAGAAACACTGGAAATAAATGCCTCGTCTGCCCAAAATGAATGATTAGAGGTGATACCAAAGATACGATAATAAAGACCCATTAACAAAATCAAAATTATTCCAAGAATTACAACAGTTTTTTTCATTGTTTAATTATAAACAAAAAACAAATATTATTGAGTTTATCGAAAAAATTATATGTCTTATGTAATAAATTGAATAAGTTTCAACTTTTGTTAAATTCATGTTATAATTTTTGATATGAAAGTAATTATTCTTTGCGGTGGAACAGGAACGAGATTGAAAGAAGAAACGGAATATAAACCAAAACCAATGGTGTATGTGGGAAACAAACCGATTATTTGGCACATCATGAAAATTTATTCATATTATGGCTTTAACGAGTTTGTTCTTGCGCTTGGATATAAAGCTGATTACATCAAGGATTTCTTTCTTAACCAAAAAGCCTTTACTTCTGATTTTACTCTAATTACAAAAAATCATAAAGTAACTTATCATTTTGAAAATAGAAGAGAAGTAGATGACTTTAAGATAACCTTTGTCGATACGGGTTTGGAGACGCTTCCGGGTGAGCGGATTTTGCGGTGTAAAGAGTATATTCCTAAGGATGACACAAATTTTATGGTGACATATGGAGATGGAGTAACGAATCTAAATATAAAAAAACTAGTAAATTTTCATATTAAACAGAAAACTATGGGTACGATTACCGGTGTTCATCCCCGCAGTAAATTCGGTTTAGTAAAGGTTAGTGATAATAATTTAGTTACTAAATTTGTGGAAAAACCAGTGTTATCAGAATATGTTAACGGAGGGTACATGGTATTTAACCAGCAGGTTTTTGAATATTTAAAACCAGGTGAGACAGAACATCCGGCTTTAGTTAGATTAAGTCAGCAAAAACAACTTTCATTGTATAATCACAATGGTTTTTGGACAGCGATTGATACATATAAAGAACTGGAAGAATTAAATAAAATTTGGCAAGAAAATCCACCGTGGAAAGTTTGGGGTAATTAAATAAAATGATTAATTTGACAAACAAGAACGTTTTAATTACCGGTGGTGTGGGCTTTGTTGGTGGGCATTTGGTGGAAGAACTTATTAAACAAAAAGTCAATGTGACTGTTGTTGATATAAACTTAGACAAAAAATCTTACTTATTTTCAAAAAATCTTCATAATAAAGCTAAAATAATTATGCTTGATATTTGCGACTATAAGAAACTTTCGATTTTAATAGGAGAAAACAAAATAGATTTTATATTTCATTTAGCAGCGCAAGCTTTAGTTGGAGATGGTTATAAAAATCCAAAATACACCTTAGAAAATAATATCATCAGTACGATCAATGTCCTTGAAGTAGTAAGAAACAATTCAAAAATCAAAGGTTTGATTGTTGCGTCGTCGGACAAGTGTTATGGTAAGTTAAATAAAAAACAATATGTTGAGACTGACCCTCTATCAGGAGATCATCCATATGACACATCAAAGTCTGCTACTGACTTAATTAGTACCACCTACTATAAAACGTATAAAATCCCAGTGGTAGTTACTCGTTTCGGAAATATTTATGGTGAAGGAGACTTGAACAATTCACGTATTATACCGGGTATTATGAATTCACTTGTTAGGGGTGATGTGTTAGGGGTTAGGAGTGATGGTAGATATGTGAGAGATTATTTATATGTTAAGGATGTAGTGGAAGGATATTTACTTCTTGCAAAATACATTAATAAAACCAAAGGTCAAGCTTACAACTTTGGATCAAATGATACTTTATCTGTTTTGGAAGTAATCAGGATTGCAGAGAAAACTTTAAAGCAAAAAATTAAATATAAAATTCTCAATACTGCAAAAAACGAAATCCCCTATCAATCGTTGGATTTTACAAAGATTAAAAAAGAATTAGGATGGGAACCTAAGGGAACTATGAAAGATAAGCTGCGCACAATCTATACATGGTATAATCAAAACATTGTATGAATGATTTAGAATTATTTTCTCAAAAAGCAAGAAGATTGATAATTAAGTCTTTAGCGGTTCAAGAATCTCATCATATCGGATGTTCTCTTTCTATTGTTGACATTTTAACCTATTTGTACTTTGAACAAATCCAAGTTTTTCCGGAAAATCCTAAAAATCCAAATCGGGATATTTTTATTTTAAGCAAGGGTCATGCAGCTCTTGCACTTTATGTAACGCTACATCAAAAAGGATTTTTCAGTTTGGATTTTTTAATGACCTATGATGAAAATGGAGGATATCTTCCAGAACACGCTAGCACAACTGTTTCCGGAGTAGAACTTTCAACTGGTTCGTTGGGTCATGGTTTGCCGGTTGGATTAGGTTTTGCCATGGCTTTTAAAAAAGACAATAAAAATAATAAAGTTTATGTTTTGATGTCTGACGGTGAATTTGACGAAGGCTCAAATTGGGAGGCGATTATGTATGCCGGGCAACATCATTTAGATAATTTAATCGTGATTGTTGATCTGAATGGTTTTCAAGGTTATGCATCAACTAACAAAGTAATTGATCTTTCTCCGTTGGATAAGAAAGTGACAATGTTCGGTTGGGAGACATATTTAATTGATGGTCATAATTTTACCGATATGAAAAGAGTATTTGTAGAAATAAACCAATCAAAATCTTCAAAACCAAAGATAATTTTCGCAAAAACAATAAAAGGAAAAGGTATCCCCTATTTTGAAGGAAAGTTTGAATCACATTATCAATCAATTGATAAAGAAACAAAGGAAGAAATATTAAAGGAATTAGGAGTTAGTAGATAGTAGTTAGGAGATAAAACAGTAAACAGCAAACAGTTAATAAAATACCAAATTTATTGATAGCCCAATATGAGAAATGCAATAATTGAGGAAATATACAACCAGATGAAGGAGAGAGATGATATTTTTTTTCTTACTGGTGATTTAGGTTATGAAACCTTGGAAAAAATTGAAAAAGATTTTCCAACGCGTTTTATCAATGTAGGAATAGCAGAACAGAACATGATGGGAATTGCTTCTGGACTAGCGCTTTCAGGAAAAAAAGTTTACGTGTATTCCATCATCCCCTTTCTCACCATGCGCTGTTTTGAACAGATTAGAAACGATATTTGCTACCATGATTTGGACGTGACCTTGCTTGGAGCGGGCGCAGGAATTTCCTATGGTATTTTAAGTAGTACCCATTTTGCACTTGAAGACATTGCCATTCTTCGATCACTTCCTAATATGAACATTTTCTCTCCGTGTGATGAGGTTGAAGCTATTATCGGAATGAAATTATTTGAAAAACATAAACACCCGCTTTACGTTCGTATTGGTAAAAGAAAAGAACCGATAATTAATAGGCAAGCGATGCAAATGACAATTGGTAATGTAAATATAATTTCTGAGGGAAAAGATATCGTATTTTTTTCTACTGGTCCAATTATTAAAGAGGTAATTTTAGCAGCAGAGTCACTGAAAAAAGAAAATATTAATGCAGCGGTAATTTCCGTTCCATTTATCAAGCCAATAGATCGAAAACAAATTAGCGAAATCTGTAAAAATATATCCACTGTCTTCACAATTGAAGAACATTTTATAACAGGCGGTTTAGGATCAGTTATTTGCGAAATAGTTAGTGAATTTAATCCTGGAGTTAAGGTGAAAAGAATTGGAGTTAAAGATGAATTTATTAAAATGATTGGTAGTCAGGAATATTTGCGAAAAGAACTGGAGTTGGACGTAGATGGGATTGCAGCTACAGTTAAACGATCACTGAAATTTATTATCTAATAAATAACCTTTATATGAAAAAAATATTTATAACAGGAGGAAACGGTTTTATAGGTAAAAACTTCATAGAGTATGCGTATGGAAAATATGAGCTTATTCATCCATCACATCGTGAATTAGATTTACTTGATGAAAACGCGGTGGATAGTTTTTTTAATAACAATCAGATTGATGTAGTTCTACATTGCGCGAACATCGGTGGACTGAGAAGCAATCTTCATCTGGAAAAAGTTGTTCAAAACAACCTAAGGATTTTTTTTAATATCATAAAAAACAAAAAAAAGTTTAAAAAAATGATTCACTTGGGATCAGGAGCAGAATATGATAAATTAAAAGACATAAAAAAAATCAAGGAAACTGATTTTGGTAAAAGCATACCTCAAGACGACTATGGTTTTTATAAATATGTCTGTTCAAAATATATTGAGAATACTGAGAATATTTATTGTCTAAGGCTATTTGGAGTATTTGGAAAATATGAAGACTTTAAAATCAAGTTTATATCCAATCTGATTATAAGATATCTTATTAAAGAGCCCTTACTGATGATTCAGAATACGTACTTTGATTTTTTAGACGTTTGTGATTTATCGAAGATTATCGACTATTTTATTAATAATAATCCAAAATATCAGTTTTATAATATCGGAGCAGGAGTTCGGTATGAACTTTTATCAATTGCCAAAAGAATTAATTTATTAAATAATTATTCTTTGAATATTGTCGTTCAAAAACAAGGTTTCAATAAAGAATATACCTGTAATAACGATAGGCTTTTGTCTGAAATCAAGGGTTTAAAAATTACTCCTCTATCTCTATCAATAATAAATCTATACAATTATTATAAGGAAAACAGGAGGAAACTGGACATATCAAAGGCAATATTAGATCAATACAATAAAATATAAAGCTTATTTATATTATGGAAAGTATTGCTTTGGCAATCGTTGGAATTTTCTCGATTGATAGTCCACCGAAATTAATTCGACTGTTCGAGAGTAAATAAATACCTGATTCATCTTTTAATTTCTTAATCTGATTCGGGTTTAAATACAACAGACTGAATAAGCCTTTTTGTTTAACCACTTGGTGAAATCGGTGTTTTGTATATTCGTCAAAAAGTTTTCGTCTTTTGTCAAGATTTGAACGCATCAAATCGACTGAATTGGTCCAGACGTTTTTCAATTTATCATTTTCCAGTATCGTTCTTGCCACAATCTCACCAAAGGCTGCAGGATTGGAATTGACGACTCTAAAAAGATATTTGATTATTGACTGAACAGTTGCTTTTTCTTTGTTATCCACGACTGATGTAATTAAAACACCAGTGCGATGTTGATAAAGTGACATATTTTTGGAATAAGAAATAATTAAAGCAAACTTTATTGCATTTTCAGCAAATAAACGCATTGCATAACAATCATTTTCAATCCCTTCACCTAAGCCCATATATGCAAAATCAAAGCAAGCATACATATTATTTTTCTTCATCAAGTTCATTATTTTTCGCCATTGTTCCTTACTTGGATTGACGCCAGTTGGATTATGAGTTGGACCACCGTGTAATAATACGATTGAATTTGGATGTTTTTCAACTGTTTTTTTAAACGATGAATAATCAAATAGGTTCTGTTTATTAAGGTGGTTATACTCGATTATATTAAACTTGAAATAATTAAATATCTTTTTATGGTTTTCCCAAGTAGGATTGCTGATGATTATAGTAGGCTTTATATATAGGATGTTCATTAAATTTGCCCACATAAAAAGCCCATTGGTTCCACCAATAACTCCTTGAGACACTAAACGGTTTTCATATTCGTTAAATAAAGATTCTCCAAATACTAGCTTTGAGGATTGGCGAAGGAATAAATTATCCCCAGAGATTGGTAAATAATTAAAATTATCGTATTCTAGACTCGAAGCAACTTTTTTAATCACAGGAAGAACATATGGTTTTCCATAATCGTCAAGATAAACACCGATTCCACAATTGATTTTTTCCTTTCTTTTGTCCAAATTAAACTCTTGATTAAGTTCAAATATCTCATCATACAAGTTTAGATTAGAGGTTGATTTAATTTTTTTCATATTTATTTTAAATCTTTTTTAATTTGAATCATTTCCTTGGTGGAAAGAAAAGGATACATATCATCAATTGAGGTCGATTTCATTGAACCATCTGGTAACTTTTTAGATGACACCGTTGGAATAATTGGTTGTTTTTCAAGACAGGATATATCACAGAGGACAGGGCCTTTGTATTTTAAAGTAAGCGGAACCACTTTTAGTAATTCTTTACTATTTTTTACTTGGTAGTATTTGATACTATATGCTTTCGCGATGAGTTTTAAATTAGGAATGGTTACTCCTGTTTTATTACCTTCGCCAATCAATCTGTTGTCCAGGAGATTGCCTTGGGTATTACGTATTGACAAATAACCATTGTTGTTAAAAACAAAAATCTTAATTGGCAGTTTATTCAGTCTGATAGTTTCTAATTCGTGAATGTTTGTGTGCAATGATCCATCTCCTGTTATACAAATGACCCGTTTATTTTTTGTGCCGATACTAGCTCCGATACTTGCCGGTAAATTAAATCCCATAGTGGCTGTGCCACCAGGGAGTATGACTTGTTGACCCTGCTTGGTTTTTATCGCCTGGCTAACGACATAAAAAGCTGACCCGGCATCGGAAATTATTATGTCATTTTTGTCCAACGCATTCGAAATCACGTCCATTACGTAATACATATTCATTTTTCCCGGTAATTTTGAGTATTCAGGCAAAATGATTGGGTACTTATTTTGGATGCGTTTTAATTTTTGTGTCCAACCTTTCATAAAACTGAAATGTTTATTTTTTAAGAAACTATTTAACTTACAAATAAAAGCTTTTGCATCAGAAATTATGACCTTATTAATTATAATGGTCTTTTTTTTATGCTCATTTGGATCGATATCAACAACAACTATTTTAGCCTTAGGGGCAAAAAGATCATATTCGTAACCGATAAATGGGACAGCAAGACGGCTACCAATTGATATGATCAAATCAGCGTTTTGAATTGCTATATTGGCGCTTCTATTTCCCTTTGTTCCTCCTCTTCCGATATTCAAAGGATGGTTGTAATGTAAAATATCTAATCCTAATACAGTTGTAACAACAGGTATTTTCAAAGTCTTAACAAGTTTTAAGAATTCACTTTTCGCTTTCGATAGTTTTATTCCATTACCAGCAATCAAAAGCGGTTTTTTTGACACTTGGAGTAGTTTAATAATTTCATCTATTTCCTTATCTGTCGATGTTTTTTTGTCCCTGCTAAATAATTTTAAAGGATTAAAAGCAATTAATTTGGTAGGATCAATCATTGCTGATTGTACATCAAGTGGAATATCTAGCCAAACTGGACCAGGTCGACCTTCATAGGCCATATATATTGCTTTTTCAAGCTCGTAGCGTATTAATTCAGGATTATTAATTATTGTTGAAAATTTAGTAATGCTTTTTATTATTGGAATGATATTTACTTCTTGTGTACCCATCTGACGAAGGTTTTCAATTCCCGAGTTGTAAACGGTTTGATTTCTCTTTGCTTGTCCGGAAATAAATAGACACGGGGTTGAATCTTGCCAAGCTCCCAGTACACCGGTAACTGCATTTGTTCCTCCAGGGCCTGATGTGACCATAGCAACACCCAGATTACCAGTAACACGGGAATATATTTCTGCCGCCATCGCACAAGCCTGTTCATGATGGTTGCATACGTACTTCATTTTAGATTGTGATACGACTGCATCATTGAGATACATCGCCCCACCGCCTGTCAAGAGGAATATATACTTCGTATTCAAACTGTAAAGTTTTGAGATAATATAATCGGATACTCGTATCATATTTATTGATTATATTCAGTAATTTTTCTAAATGCATCAAAAATTACCGCAGTGTCAACTTTGTAGCAGAGAAATTGGATTCCTAATTGTTTTAGAGCGAAATATTCGTCTTTGTCGTGAAACATATACCCGATAATTTTGTTTTTCTTCTTAGCTTTTTTAACGATATTTTTCAACATATTAACAATAATTGTATTTTTAGTATCTCCTGGTATATTCAAAGCAACTGATAAATCATACGCACCAATATATATTACATCAACTGATTTATCATCAATTATTTTATCCAGCTGGGCGATTCCTTTTTTTCCTTCAACAATGAGTATCGATAAGATGTTTTCATTTTGCTTTTTCGTAAAATCTTTTGATGATTGGTACGATCCGGCTCTTGTATATGGATTCAAACTTCTTACTCCAAGTGGGGAAAATTTAATATAACTGATTGCCTTGTTTTTATCCTTGACTGATTCAATATGGGGTACGATTATTCCTTTTGGGGCAATTTCCAATGCGCGAAGGATATCTGATTCGTCATTTCTCGAAACTCTGATTATTGGACTGCAGTTATCACTTTCTGCGGCCATAATCATATCTGATGCAATTTTAAAATCCATTGCACCATGTTCCATATCAATAATCACAAAATCCAATCCGGCCTTTGCTAATATATTAATTACTTCTGGAGAAGGAACTTCACACCAAGTACCGATTACTGACAATCCTTTGTATAGTTTTTCTTTTAAAGTCATAAATAAAATATTTAATATTTATTTACTTATTTGCTTAACTTCAATAAACTTTGATCCACCGCATCATATTAGTCTATATTAAAACTATAGATATCAAAAATTTAACTTAATACTCATCGTTTCATATTTGATAGCAACTCTTTATTATTTAAAAATGGATACATATCTTCGTAAGGTTTTGGTACCAAGAACCCTTCACTGTTTCTATATGAAGCTGTTCGAGGAATAATTGATTGCCATTCTGGTGTCATAACGTCACAAATAACCGGTCCGTTATATTCTAAAACTTCTTGTATTTTCTTTTTTAAACCAATTACGGAATTGATTCGAACTCCCTTTATGCCATAGGCTTTTGCGATTTTTAATGAATCCGGACACCATACACCGGTATCTGGACTTTCGCCAATGAGTCTTCCATCCATAAAGTTTTTCTGAGTTTGTCTTATCAGGAGATACCCGTTGTTATTAAAGATAATAATCTTGATTGGAAAATTACCATGTTTAATGGTTGCCAATTCCTGAATGTTCATTTGTAAACTGCCGTCACCTGTTATTACAATAGTATTTTGATAATTATTGGCAACACAGGCTCCGATACTCGCCACCCAATAACCCATAGAAGAAATCCCTCCTGTTGTTAAGAATCTCTGACCTTTTTTTATTTTCCATGTTTGACATACAATGTGAAAACAGGATCCGGTATCAACTAATATCATATTTTTTGCCGAAGTTAATTGTGATAGTTTGTCTGTAAAATAATAAGAATTGATGGGTTTTTCCAATTTGTATTCAAGCAAGACGACTGGATAATTTTTTTTCCATTCATTGCATCTGTTAATCCAGTCTTTTATTGTTAGTGGCTTAAAAGAATCAATTTGATCCAAAACTTCATTGAGAAAAAGCTTAATGTCCGAATTAATCTTGAGATGAATATTTGCACCCGGTTTATCTAGTTCTTCTTTGTCGATATCAACAACAACTATTTTGGCGTTCCGACCAAAATCTTTCGGATTATGACCTATCAATGCAGATGCCAAACGACTACCCAATACTAAAATTAGATCAGCGTTTTGAATTGCAAAATGTGCCGCTCTTTCCCCATAATTACCGGGACGGCCAACATATAAATAATGATCACTATTTATCAAATCTATTCCCAATCTTGATGTTAAAACAGGAACAGGCATTTTATTGATAAGTTGACGAAATTCATTTATTGCTTTACCGTTTCTTACGCCTTGCCCGGCTAAAATTATTGGACGACGTGATTTGGCAAATAACCGAAGAGTCGTAGTGACTTTATTTTTTAATGTTTTGCTTACGCTGTCATTTTCAGGTATAAATTCTGTTAATAGTCTATCAGGGACAGTCATATTTTGTATGTCCAAAGGAACATCAATCCATACCGGTCCGTTCCTACCGGTCGTGGCAAAGTAATACGCTTTTTGCATATAATATTGAATCAATGAAGGATTGTCGACGGTTACAAAATATTTAGTAATTTTTTCGACAAGTGGCTTAATATTTATTCCTTGAATCCCGTGCTGTCGGATTCTATTTTTTTGTTGATATTGAACATAGGCTAATGGTGCTTGTCCGGAAATTACCATCATAGGAGAAGAGTCTGTCCATCCACCAACTACTCCGTTTAATGCGTTTATTGCAGCTGGTCCTGCAGTGACCAAAGCAACGCCAAGTTTTCCGGTAATTCTTCCATATGCCTCGGCAGCCATCCCGGCAGCTTGTTCATGATGCATACAGATATATTTAATTTTCTTATTTCTTCCCACCGCGTCGTCCAAAAACATTGCTTGTCCACCGGTTATCATAAAGACCGTATTAACACCTTTTAAGGTAAGGAAATTGAAAATATAGTCACTTACTGTCATAAAATAATTTCCGCCATTTTACGGAATAACTTATAATAAAGATTCGATTTGGTAATTCTCATTTTTAAATTCTTTTTTCTGTTTAAGAAAATTAGCAACATCAATGATAATGTCTTCTTGTCCACCGACGACTTTTCTTCTCCCTAATTCTTTAAGAATATCCCGTACATCAACGCCAAATTTAATAGCAGCTTTTTCTGCATGAGGAGCAAATCCTGAAAAAACTCCGGAAAGACCGCTAGTGAGAGTGATATGATTAATTTCAAGAGATTCTTTCATTAATTTTGCAATAATATTTTCACTATTATCCATTAGTTGGTAAAGATCAAGCCCAGTTTTGTACCCCATTTTTTCCAGCACAGCGACTATAACTTCAATTTGACAGTTTCCCGCTCCTGCTCCAAGACCACGTGAACACGCATCGATAATTATTGCACCTTTTTCAACGGCGATAAGGGAATTTGCCATTGCCATGCCTAAATTATTATGAGCATGAAACCCGACATTAATTTTTAAACCTTTGACCAAAGTTGATACTTTTTCAGCCACGTCTTGAGGAAGATATGCTCCCGCGGAATCCATCAACATCACTCCTTCAGCCCCATATTCTTCCATGAGTTTAGCCTGTTTCAACAGATCTTCAGCCGAGATCATATGGGACATCATTAACACGCCAAAAGCTTTTACCTTATTTTTTAGGGATAATACTCAATAAGTGTGGTATAAGTTGATGCTTTAGATTGTAAATACGGTCAATTCTTGTATAATTCAAACATGACTACTTTGAATTTTAAAAAAATTATCGTTTCCATTGTCACTTTT
>Ga0247841_10002525_pt1 | contig 36263 bp, 29 predicted proteins | sample LaCruzMarch2015__2_FD_192410 | JGI IMG/M metagenome (GOLD analysis project Ga0247841, IMG submission 192410) | Freshwater microbial communities from meromictic Lake La Cruz, Castile-La Mancha, Spain - LaCruzMarch2015_18m | ecosystem: Environmental > Aquatic > Freshwater > Lake | place: Spain... | reverse complement strand
GAGGAAACCAGCACCGGTTGCTGATCCGGCAGCGCGCTGGCGTCGAACAGCCCGCCGAACAGGCCGATGTCGGTCAGCACTTCGGGCGTGAACGTGGCGCGCACGCGCTGCTTGATGTCGCGCACAATGGCGTTGCCGGTGTCAATATTGACGCCGGCCTCGGTGTATTTCGACGGGGCAGTCATCCGCGATTTAGTGGCAATTAAAAAACGTCATTATTACAATACCATGATTATAGCAAAAAACGCGCGGCGCTGCGTGCCGGCGGCGATGGTGCGCTGGATGATCCTGCTTACGTTTCCATGCCCATTGGGAATATCGCCAATATAAAGAGCAACAAAAACAGCAAGAGGAACATGGCAAGCAACGCCATCAGCAGAGTATACCAAGAGCAGTTGGCGATGCGGTGCGGCATCGAACGCATATAAAAGAGTGGCCACATGACCGCACCAGCCAGGGCCGTGAAGTACACCCACACCGGCCAACACAATTCCGGCCAAAGCGTCGGGCTGGAGCCAAACTGCGCATGATCCGGGCTGAAAATCTCAAGCGCACGATCCAGTGGCCACAGCAGGATGCGCAGGAATCTCTCTGACAACACCAAACAAAATGCGCCTGCCAGCGCGGCACACACCAACCAGCAGGCAAAAATCTTTGCATCGGATTTGCCGAGGAATTTCATGTGGCTCTTCTCGTCATGGGCATGATATACTACATTACCATAAATGCGCGTGGTTGGGAAGGGGCCTGGTCACAAAAATGCAGGGCAGTAAGAGAATGTCTTCCGGCCGGCTGCCGAGGGGCACGCGGGTCACCCGACCCGCTGAAGGTACCGCCGAACGCCCGTTCGGCGTGCGTTTTCGCCCGTCGCCGCAGTTCCGCGGCTGTATCTGTGCCGAGACCCCCACGACCTTGCGTCGTGGGTGAATAAGATTGAGTAAAAGGTGCGCTGGCCTCTTCCTAATCTTTCCTCCCACCGACACAAGGTCGGTGGGGAGGCCACACGCCGAGAGCCACACGGCGCACGGCGTGCATCACATGGCGCGGAACCGTTCCGTATGCGGCGTCTTCCACCAGATGCTGCGATCCGGCGATCGCAGCTACTTTCAGCCGATCTGGCGATCGGCGCTCCCTTCGCCGCCCGGCGTGCGGCGTGCAGTACATCGCGTGGAACGCCGTTAAATTCTCTCGCCGCGAGAGAATTTATGGTTGCAGAGGTGCAGCAGTTGACGGCGGTTCCGCGCGCGGTGCCATCCGCCAGAAGATGCGATCGGGAGATCGCACCTACCTTCAGCCGATCGGGAGATCGGCGCTCCCTTCGCCGCACGGCGTGCGGCGTGCAACACATTACGCGGCACGCCGTTAAATTCTTGTGCAACACGAGAATTTAATGCATTGCGGCACGCAACCTGCTATACTTTGTGAGTACAGATTTGCATGCTGATGGCATGCGTTGACCGGCGATGGAGACAAGGCCAGTGAAAAACTACGTCCTTGGTTGTTACAGTATTGTTAGCGTGTGCATCGGCGCCACCGGGGTGCTGGCCGACCGCGCCGAAGTCCTCGGCTGGGGCTATAATCAATATGGCCAGGCCTATGGCTCGCCGGGCATGGACAACGTTGAGTACGTGGCCGTGGCTGCCGGTGGCAATCACACCTTAGCGGTCACGACCAACGGCACGCTGATCGGCTGGGGCCAGAACGACTATGGCCAGACAGACTGTCCCGCGGGGAGCAATTTCACCAGCGTGGCTGCGGGTAATACGTTCAGCCTGGCGTTGTCGAATAGCCAGGTGATCGGCTGGGGCAACAATGAACAGGGGCAGTTGGATGCGCCGGGCAATCAGCAATTCGTGGTGATTGCGGCGGGTGGCCAGCACGCGCTGGGATTGACCGATGACGGGCGCGTCAGCGCCTGGGGCAACAACGACAGTGGCCAGACCAATGTGCCGCCGGGCGAGCAGTTCCGCATGATTTCGGCCGGGCAGTACCACAGTGTCGGCATTCGCACGGACGGTTCGCTGCTGGCGTGGGGCGGCGATACCGATGGGCAGACCAACTGCCCGCCGGGCAGCACCTATGTCGGCGTTGCGGCCGGCGGCTACCACACCGTGGCATTGCGCGGCGACGGCAGTGTGGTGGCGTGGGGCAACAATGACTATGGGCAGACCAACAACTGCCCGCCCGGCAATGATTATGTCGGGATCGCGGCGGGCTTGAACCACAGCTTGGCCTTGCGCGCGGATGGCTCGGTCGTGGGCTGGGGCGCCAATGGCGACGGACAGTCGGACGCGCCGGAAGGCTATCTGTTTACGGGCATTGCGGCGGGCTATTACCACAGTGTTGCGCTGAAAGTGCCCGGCTTGACCTGCCGCTTCAGCGCCGACCGGGTGGCCGGCTTGTATACCCTGCCGGTGCAGTTCAGCGGGCAAACCAGCAGTACCAACGCGCCCAACATCTATTTTGCCTGGGATTTTCAGAATGACGGCGTGCTTGACGCCCAAGGTTTCGGCGTCAACGCGCCGAACTATTTGTACACGACCGGCCTGTATTCAGTGCTGCTGTTCACGAGCAACCTGGTGGGCGAGAGCGCGTTCTACTTCCGCACCAATTTCATCACCGTCAATGCGCGCGGCGTCGCCGCCGACTTTTCCGCCAATGTGCTGACGGGCGCGGCGCCCTTGAGCGTGCAATTCAGCGACAAATCGCTGTATACGCCGCAATTCTGGCGCTGGGATTTCAACCACGACGGCGGCATTGACAGCAGCGCGCGCAACCCCCTCTATACCTTCGCCACGGCCGGCGTGTACAGCGTGCGCCTGACCGTCAGCAATAATTTCGGCGCCGGCAGCGGCGCCTCGCATGATGTGCTGACCCGCACCAATTATATCCAGGTCTATCCCAATGTGATCGCCGCGTTCACCGTCAACAAAACCCGCGTGTTCACCAACGAGCCCGTGCAGTTCACGGATATCTCGTCCAATGGGCCCAATGCCTGGTACTGGGATTTCGACAACAATGGCATCGTCGAAAGCACCCAGCCAAATCCGGCCTACGCCTATGCCACGGCCGGCTACAAGACCGTGCGCCTGCTGGTCAGCAACGAATACTCCGCCGCGACCATGATCAAGACGCGCCTGGTCGCCGTGCTCACCGGCGGACTGACCAACCATGTCTGGACCAACGGCAACAGCACGCCGCCCTACAGCACCTGGCCGACGGCCGCGACGAATATCCAGGATGCGCTTGAAATGAGTGTGCCCGGCGGCGTGGTCTTGATCTCCAATGGCGTGTACACCTCGGGCGGCTACGCAGGGCATGGCTCAAATGTGTTTGTGATCACGAATGCCATCGCGCTGGTGGGCTGCGGCAACCAGGTGGTCATCGACGGGCAGGCGGCCTTGCGCGGCGGGTATCTGGCGGCCGGCCGGCTTGAAAATGTGATGGTGCGCAATGGCGCGGCGCTGGACAGTGTTGACGGCGCTGGTGGCGGGCTTTGGCTGACGGACGGCGCCCGCGTTGATCGTTGCCGGGTGCTGAACAACCACGCGGTGCAGGGCGGCGGCATCTTTGCCGACAAGGGTGCGTCGCTGTATTCGACGCTGGTCATTTCCAACGCGGCGGCGTTGGGTGGCGGGCTGGCGCTGGCCGCGCAGGCCACCAGTTACAATTGCACGATTATGGACAACACCGCCGGCAGCACCGGCGGTGGCGCGGACAGTCTGGATGGCTTCTTGTGGAATGCGATTGTCTGGAACAACACGGCGCCGAGCGGGGCGAACTATCGCGTGGCCGGCACCAACGCGTTCAATTTCAGTTGCACGACGCCGCCGCCCGGCGGGGTCAGCAATAGTGTGGCCAACCCGGCGTTGCTGCCGGATTACCAGCTGCCGCCGGAGTCGCCGTGCGTTGGCCAGGGCTACACCTTTGGCTGGGCCTGGACGGCGCAGGATCTGGCGGGCGCACCGCGCGTGCGCGGCAGCGCCATTGACCAGGGCGCGTATGCCGCGCTGCCCGAGCCGGCGGCGCTGACGCTGCTGCTGGTGCTGGGCAGTTTAAGGTTGAAAGGTGTAAGGTTTAAGGTTTAGGGTTCAGGGTTCAGGGTTCAGGGTTCAGGAAAGGATGAAGGCGGCGCAGCCGTCCATTCCGCCGCCAGTGGGAGGCGGCTATGCATCTGCGCAGAGACCCCCACGATCCCGCCGCTGACGCACGCGCGTCAACTTAACAAACACATCTGTCTGAAATTCCGACATAGGAGAAAACGCGAACCTGACGCAGCCAAAATCTGTTATGGGTTCTGCGTATGCATGGCCGGAAGGTGCGGTAGGGCGGTCAGGCCCTGACCGCCGTTGCTGCCTGCGCGCGCACGCCGGTGATAACATGGCACAGCAACGACCGCGGCGGTCAAGGGCCTGACCGCCCTACCTGTCTGCGCGCTCTACGCCGGCGGCTACTGTGGCAGGATCATCGCAAGGGAATGCGGCTCCCGTTTTTATAGCGGAATTTCAGGCACATCTGTCGTAGAGGCGGCTTCCAGCCGCTACATTGACGCGCATGCGCCGTTGACTGGATCGTGGGTGAATACGATTGAGCAAAAAAAATGCGCCGGCATGCTCCCCATCTTTCGTCCCACCGATCCCACCGCGGTGCCATACGCCGAATGCCTTGCCGCCGACCGGCTGCCGAGGGGAACGCGGCACGCCCGTGCCGCTGAGTGTAAGCGGGATTTCCATATCCCGCTAAATTCTCTCGCCGCGAGAGAATTTATGGTTGCAGAGGTGCAGAAGTTGGCGGCGGTTGCGTGCGCGGTGCCATCCGCCAACAAAGGATGCGATCAGGCGATCGCACCTACCTTCAGCCGATCTGGAGATCGGCGCTCCCTTCGCCGCGCGGCGTGCGGCGTGCAGCACATCGCGCTAAATGCTCGTGCGGCACGAGCATTTATGGTTGCAGAGGTGCAGAAGCAGCCCATCACGCGGAACGCCGTTCCGCGACTACCTGACCCCACGACCGCTGCTGCATTCATCACTCATCATTCATCATTCATCATTTTTCCACAACCCTGAACCCTGATTTGTTTCCTCGAAACAAATCACTCGACCTGGGCCCACTCGAGCAGGCCATACTTGTAGATGTTCGGCACGCCCGGCGGTGACGTTTCATAGCGGCCGAGGCGCGTGTCGTACAGATAATTGCGCGTCGGCGCGCCGTAGTAATCGGAGCCGGAATCAACGTGCTGGGCAAGTTCCTTCACAGCGGCAAACAGGCAGACCATCGAGCCGTTGATGGTAATCGTGTCACCCGACCAATTTTCCAGAAAGCGCGGCAGATTATGCAAGCCGCCGCCGGTGGTGTTTTGGTAGGTCGAGGTGCTGTTGCCGACGATCATGGCCGTGTTGTAGGTGGTACTGGATGCGCCCACCAGATTATTCGAGATGTTTTTCCGGTCATTCCACGCGGTCGACAGCGGCGTGAAACAATCGCTGAGAATGGCGCTGGGGTAATTCGTGTTGGCCGTCGTGCCGATTTTTATGTTGTAATTGCCCTGGATGTAGAGCGCGTGCGGCGTGGCGATGGTCAGCGGGCGCGGCAGGGCCTCGGCATTGGTGATGCGGACGGCCATGTTGGTCGATTTGTAGGTGCGGGTGCCGATCTCAGGCTGGTTGACGTAGATGATGCCGCTGCGGCTATTGGCGGAACTATTGAACTCGTCGCGCGCGGCCAGCGGGCAACTGCCCGAGTCCACCCACGTCTTGAAGGCCCCCATGTTGAAGTCAAGCGGGTTGATCGTATAGTCCTGACGCCCGTTCCAGAAGTAGTTGGTGCGGGTGGCAAACGAGTTGGAATACACATTGTTGATTGCGGTGCGCGTGGTATATTCGCTGTTGGTGACCGGCCCGGTTTGATAGTAGATGATATCGTTGGTCTCGATCAGGAAGGCGGCGCGGTTGGCCATGCGGACGCGGGCGATGTCGGTGGTCTCGCCATCAACCGGCGGGTCGACCAGCACGCGGCTGTAGTCCTCGGCGCCTTCGAATGGCAGCGTCAGGGCCTCGGTGCCGAAGGTCGAGTCCAGCACGCGACTGCGCAGGCGCGTCAAGGAGGTGTCGGCCCACAACGGGCTGTAGGTGTCGAAATACTCGGTGGCGGTGGCACCGGAAACACTGGTGTCGAACTCCAAATTGTTGGAAAGTTGCTTGCCAAGCTTGACATACCTGGTGGTGCCGGCGACGTTGGTCGCCACGTATATCTGGCCTTGATCGCGGCTGCTGTTGAAGATGCTCCAGCCGGCATCATAGCCTTGCCTGAACGAGCCGACGCAGGTGATCGGGTCATTGAACTTCAGCGTTTTCGTCGGCCACATGTAAATGTTCGCGTTGCAATGGACGCGGCCGCTGATGATCATGTCGGCGCCCGGATGGATTTCCAAGTTCTCGTTGTAGAACACGCCAAACTGAAAGGGCGAGAGGAACAGCGAGCCCATCTTGAGCTGCAATTCGACCACATGCGTGGCATCGTTCGCATCGCTGACCCGGCAGCGAATGTCATAGACCGCCTCGATTTGGTACAGGCCTTTGTACTTGCCCAGCATCACGGTCGCATTGGTGCTGCTGTCGCTCATGGTGAATTTGACCAGGCGAATGTCGGGCGGGAAATTGGAGCGGACGATGGCGACGAACTCGTTGGACAGGAGGTTGCGGTCGAAATTGCCGCCACGCGGCAGCAGCTTGAACTTGCCGGCGGCGTATTGCAGGCCGGACTCGGCCGCGTAGAACAGGCGCGCGTGGGTGGTGGCGCGCGTGGCGTGCCGATAGCCATTGGTGGACCAGTTGAGCAGGCCGGCCAAGCCAATGAACAGGGCGGTGGTCAGCACCACGACGGCCGCAATCGCGGCGGCACCGCGGGGCCGGTTGCCCACGCGGGGATGATAAGTTATGCGCCACATGGGTTCACCGGTTGCGGGGTGTTACAAAGGCGTCAATGGTGACGAGCATGCGATTGGTCTCGCGCGGGTCGCACACCCGAAAGAGGACGCGCACCTGGTTGTCCGAGCCGATGAAGGTGTTGCCGGGCATGAGATCGGTGACGAGTGGCAGGTCATCGGCACTGGAGGCCTTGTTGTCGGTCGCCTCGGACTCGACGAAATACAGGGTGGCGCCGCTCTTGTAGAAGGCGGCGGTGGTCGAGTACATATTCACCACTTTCAGAAAATTGCCGGAGACGACCGTGGCGCCGGGACTGGCGCTGTAAGCAGTGTACACGTTGAACGTATAGGCCGGCCTGGCTTTTTCGGCGACGAGCGCGAGCGCAGTGTTGGCCTTGTGTTGCGCCCATGTCTGGATGGCGCCGCGGCGCATGATGGCATAGCCGTTGACATACACGCCCATCAACGTGATCAAGACCATGGCGACAATCACGCTCGCCACCATAAATTCCGTCAAGGTATAGCCGCGTGGCGCAGGCATGCTCGTCAGGGCGTTTTGATGGTGAAATACCGGGCGGCGCGTTGACTGTCGCGCACGCGCCAGGCATAATCAATCGTCACGACTTTGTATTCGATCGGCGACATAACCTTACGGACTGAGGTGGTCATGGCATAGACCAGCGCGATGGCAGTGCCACTGGTGCTGCAGACATACTCGACCGGAAACATGTTGCTGCTAACCGAGTCGTAGGGGATATAGTTGATGTCTTCGAGGCGCTTGGTGACGCGCGCCAGGCTTTCGGTGGCGCGCGTGGCGCGCAAGGAGGAATAGTAGCCAAAGTTCAGGCCTTGAAAGAGCGTGGCGACGCACAGCGCCAGAATGCCCGTGCTGATCACCGCCTCGATCAGCGAGACGCCGCGCGGACGAAGGTGGCAGCAGGAGCGGTGCATACAAATCTCATAAGCCAAGCGATTGGCTTGGTGACCAAACATGATTGGAGTAGAGCGCCGCCGAGGGGCAGGCCGGCACGGTGCCATAGGTGAATTGCAAGGCATACGCCGCGCCAGAGGCCGGGCACGTGCCGGGCGTCGGCTTGCCAAAGAAGCGCGGGTAGAGATTGGTCATGTGGACGCTGGCACCGCGCGCCAAGTGATGCTCGATGCCAAAGGTGCTGACGGCGGAATGCAGCATCTGCAAGGTGCCGCGGCAGTCTTGGGCATGGACGCGGATGCGCGCGCCGCTGAGACTGTAGATGCCCATGAGCGTGATCAGCGCCAGAATGCTCATGACGACCATCACTTCAAGAAGGGTGAAGCCGCGGGATCGGAATGACAAGGTTCGGTGCATGGTCTGAACAAGAAAAGGGGGCGGGTTGTCACCAACCCGCCCCAAACTGTGATGTGCGCTGGTTGGCGTCTTACAGCACATGCGGATAATCCGCTTGGTTAAACAAAGAACACTGGACGGCATTGGTTTCGTTGGCGGACGTGATGGTGTAGGTGCCGCCGGCCTTGCACGTTGGCACGGCCTTGATATACGTGGGCACCAAGGCTGCCATCAAAGATGCATCGGGGATCGCGTTTGAACCAGTGTTCGCGTTATCCAGCAAGTACTGTGAGACCGCGCCATCAACCTGCTTCAAGTTGGCCTTGCAGGTGGTCATCTGCGACTTCTTTCGGGCAATCACGAAGTTTGGCAGGGCGATGGCAACCAAGAGACCGATGATCGCGACGACGATCATGATCTCGACGAGGGTGAAACCTTTGTGAAACTTTTTCATGACGCTGCTCCTTACCTTGGTGTTGATATAATGTTGATACGGGTGCTGCTACTAAAACAAGTTGATGGACAATACCGCGATGGCGCTGAGGACGCCGGTGAATACGCTCCACTCCATAAACGTGATGTCCAGCAGGATCGTCTTCACGGTCACATGGACATCTTCAAGCGGGCTGGTGTTCGTACTCATTTTCATCGCAGTATCCTTGGTTACCTAACCTAACGTGTTCAGTAAGTTAGATAGCAACTGGTGTGCCAGCCGAAGCGAAACTGGTGGTGCAGGTGATGGCATAGTGCATAGTATACTATAATGTTTGCCTGAATGCAAGCGTGGCTGATAAAATCCTGAAATTCCGATATAAGAACGGGAGTCGCATTCCCTTGCGGCGATAATGCCACGGGAGCCGCCGGCGTGGAGCGCGCAGGCCGGTAGGGCGGTCAGGCCCTTGACCGCCGCGGTCGTCGCTGCGCCTGGTAGCACCGGCGTGCGCGTGCAGGCAGCATCAGGTAGGGCGGTCAGGCCCTTGACCGCCGCGCTCGTCGCTGCGCCATTGTAGCACCGACGTGCGCGCGCATGCAGCAACGGCGGTCAGGGCCTGACCGCCCTACCTCACCCTCCGGCCACGCCCGCGCAGGATCCACAACAGATTTGGCTACGTCAGGTTCGCATTTTCCCATTGCGGCGATCCTGCCACGGGAGCCGCCGGCGGGACGGCTAGTGCAGCATGCACCCTGCAATTGGCTTGGCCGGCCGCCTCTGCTTCTTCATCCCGCCGCTGGCGGGACTCCAAGCAGCCGAATACTGAATACCGATTACCGAATACCGAGCCGCGGCCACATTCCGGAATGCCCGCATGGATGGCGCAGTGATGATTGCAGAACTGCGATATGCTTGCAATTGTGCGAAGCGCGCCGCGCTTGCCCAACAGAAAATATGCGCAAATGCAAAGCGCATCGCAGAATTGACAAACACGGGGCGAGTTGCTATGATAAAGACAGCCATTATGCAAGACCAGATCACCAAGCGACCGCGAGTTCATCCGTACTTTATGGAGAGTAGGCCATGACGCGCCTGTTACGACAGATATACATGTTGCCGCGCTTTGTGCGCGTGCGGCTGATCGCGGCGTTTGCGCTGATGGGTGTCATTCCGGTGTTGGCGGCGATGTATGTGATGACGATGCGGACGGGGATGATGCCGATCCAGTTACCGATGATGAGCGTGCTGCTGCTGATGTGCCTGGTGCTGGCCTGTCTTGGTCTGCACGTGATGCGCGAGACGATCTTCGGCGTCATTGATGTGTCGCGCATCGTGCAGGAGCTGATGCGCTTGCGCGCACAGGACAAGCGCGGTGAGCGCCGGCGAACTGGTGCGCATGGACCGCCTGGTGGCGTACATGGCGGATCAAGTCCGCTCGGCGCAGCGCATGCTGGATGCCTACCAGGCGTCCGTGCATGAAGAGGCGCGGCCATTCCGCCTGCCGCCGCTGGTGCCGGCGGCGCTGCTGCGGTCGCGCGTGCATGAGGAGCTCGAGCAGGCGCAGGTGCAGCACTACCTAATCGGCATTTTCACATGGCAATTGGGCGAGGTCAGCGCGCGCGAGATGGCGGACGAAACGCTGGTGCCGGCCTGGCTGCAGGACGCGCTGCGGCACAGCGGCATGGCGCTGGACGCGTTGGGGCGCATGCAGCCCGGCTACTGGATTGGCTGGGCGCCGCGTTTGAACAGCGAGCAGGTCAAGAGCGCCGCATTGCAGATGCAGCACGCGCTGCCGGCGCAGGTGGCCGGCCGGGTGACGCTGGCGGCGTGGTGCCATCCGCACGAGGCGGTCGAACTGCGCTGGCTCTACCAGGACGAAGTGGACAAGGCGGAACGATGACGCGCTCGATTTGGGACAACGAACTGACGCTCGACGAGTTTCTGCGGGACAAGAACCGCGTCAGCGCCGAGCAGCTGGCCGGCATCCGCCGCGTGCATGCGCAGGAAGGCGGTGGTTGGGCCGGCCATTTTGTGGATGCCGGCGCGATCACCGAAAATGAACTGCTGCAGTTGCTGATGACCGAGACGGCGCTGCCTTTCATTCCGGTCTTGCAGGTCAGTGTGGCGGACGATCTGTTGCGCGAGTTCACCTTGGATTTCTTGCGCACCTTTGAATGCCTGCCGATGGACCGGATCGGCCCGGTCTTGACCATGGCGACGCCCAACCCGCTGCAACCCGAGCTGTTTCGCAGCCGCGGCAGCAGCCAAACCACGATTCACCTGTTTCTCTGCCGCGTCAGCGAATGGCGTGAATGCCTGCGGCGCTTGCAGGATAAACTTCAAAATGAATCCGGCGCCGCGTGAACGGCTATTTGCACGACACCTTGATTGACGACCTGGTCGCGTGCGGCCTGCTGACCAAGGAACAACAGGCCGAGGCCGTGCGCGAACAGTCGGTGCGCGGCGGCAGCCTGTGCGAAATCCTGCTGGCCAAGAACACCGTGACGGAACGCCAGTTGATGGGCTGTTATGCCCGCCGTCATCACCTCAACCCGGTCGTGCTCGACACGCTGCGGATTGAAGCGGACATTCTCGAACTGATTCCCGAAAAAGTCGCGGTCTATTACAAGGCCGTGCCGCTGGGCCGGGCGGGCAACACCCTGACGGTCGCCATGACCGACCCGCTCAATATCTTCGCCCTGGATGACCTGGCGCTGATCACCAACCTGAAAATCACGCCGGTGGTGGCGCAAGTGGGCGATATTCAGGCGAAGCTCGAGAAGCATTATCATCAAGCCGAAGACGCCGCCGACATCATCGCCACCATGGAAAGCGCCGATGATGTGGTCGAGACGGGCCCGACCGAGCGCGAGCTGAACATTGACAAAATGCGCGACGACACCGGCGCGGCGCCGGTCGTCAAATTGATCAATGTGATGTTGACCCAGGCGATTGACGAGCGCGCCAGTGACATTCATTTTGAGCCGTTCGAACGCAAAATCGCGATTCGCTTCCGGATTGACGGCGTGATGTATGAACGCTCGGCCCCGCCGGCCATCATGTACCGCGCGATCGTCTCGCGCATCAAAGTCATTTCCCAGTTGGACATTGCCGAGCACCGCCTGCCGCAGGACGGCCGCTTTCGCATCCGCACCAAGGGCCGCGACGTCGACTTCCGCGTCTCGACCTTGCCGACCACCTATGGTGAAAAAGTCGTCTTGCGCGTGCTCGACAAGGCCTATCAAAGCATGGACGTGGACAAGCTCGACATGGATGCGGTCAGCTTGGATCGCTTCAAGGTCGCGCTGGATGCGCCGCACGGCATGATCCTCGTCACCGGCCCGACCGGCAGCGGCAAGACGACCACCCTGTATGCCTGCTTGCAGCGCCTCAACACGCCCAAGGTCAACATTGTCACGGTCGAGGACCCGGTCGAGTATCAATTCCACGGCATCAACCAAGTGCAGGTCAACGCCGACATCCACCTGACCTTCGCGGCCGGCTTGCGCTCCATTTTGCGGCAAGACCCGGACATTGTCATGGTTGGCGAAGTGCGCGATCTGGAAACCGCGGATATCGCCGTCAAAGCCGCGCTGACCGGGCATCTGGTGCTGACCACCATCCATACCAACGATGCCGCCAGCACCTTCGCCCGCATGGTCGACATGAAAGTCGAGCCGTACCTGATCGCCTCGGCGGTCAACTTGATTGCGGCCCAACGCCTCGGCCGGCGTTTGTGCATGCGCTGCAAACGGCGCGTGACCGTCACGGCCGACGTCCTCGAACGCGCCCAGTTTCCGTTCGACTTGGTTGCCGAACCCACCTTCTTTGGCCCGCACGGCTGCCAATACTGCCGCCAGACGGGCTACACCGGCCGCCTTGCCTTTATTGAGGTGCTGATTGTCACGGATGAAATCCGGCGCCTTGTTCTGACCAACACCGAGGCGCCCAAGATCAAGGTGCTGGCGCTGCAGCAAGGCATGCTCTCGCTGCGCCGCTCCGGCCTGCTGCGCGCCGCCCAAGGCGTCACGTCGGTGGAGGAAGTCCTGCGCGTCACGGGCGCGGACTAAGTGCCACCGCACCGGCCATGAAAGCATTTCGTTGCACCTATCGGGAAGCGGGCGGGAAAATCGTGGTTGAGCGCATGGAAGCGGAAGCCCAGGCGCCGCTGATTGAAGTGCTCTCGGCCAAAGGCTGCTTGATTCTCTCGATCGTCGAGGAAGCCGGCGGCATCGTCGGCGCCAAGCGCACGCACGGCAAGAAAAACATCAAGCAGGATGACATCATCCTGTTTGTGCGCCAGTTTGCCACCATGATTGATGCCGGCCTGCCCTTGCTGCAATGCCTACAGACGCTTGAAGACCAGGCCGACGCGGGCCGCTTTCGCGAGACGCTGCATCTGCTGGTCGAGGACGTCACGCGCGGGCGCAGCTTCTCGGAGGGCCTGGCCAACCATCCCAAGGTGTTTGACAAGCTCTTTGTCAACCTGGTGCGCGCCGGCGAGATGGGCGGCTTCCTGGCCGAGATTCTGGAGCGCCTGGCAACCTACATGGAATCCGCCTCGGCCTTGAAGCGCAAAGTCAAAGCCGCCATGCTGTATCCCTTGATTGTGCTGGCCATTGCCGTCGGCGTGACCACGCTGCTGATTGTCCAGGTGATCCCCGTCTTTGAAAAAATGTTTCAGGATTTCGACGCGCAGTTGCCGCTGCCGACCCGCTTCCTGATCGCCACCAGCCATCTCCTGCGCGGCTATGGCCTCTTCGTCCTGGCGGGCTTGATCGCGCTCTTCTTCGTGGCGCGCAAGTATGTGCATACGCCGCGCGGCCGCTACCAATTTGACCGGCTCAAATTTGCCATGCCGGTCTTTGGCGCGCTCAACCAGAAAGTCTGCGTGGCGCGCTTCGCCTCCACCCTGGCAACCCTGGTTGAAAGCGGCGTGCCGATCATCCGCTCGCTGGAAATCGTCGCCGAAACGTCCGGCAATGAGTTAATCAACCGGGTGTTGCGCAACGCCATGCTGCGCACCGAGCGGGGCGAGCCGATTGCCGACGCCTTGCGCGGCAGCAAGTTCATTCCGCGCATGGTGGCCAAAATGATCGAGGTCGGTGAAAGCACCGGCCAGCTGGACAAGATGCTGCAGCGCATCGGCGTCTTTTACACCGAACAGGTGAATACGGCGGTGGGCGGCTTGACGGCCATGATCGAGCCCATGATGATCGTCTTTCTGGGCGTCGTCATCGGCGGCATCATGCTCTCCATGTTTCTGCCCATCTTCCAATTGTCCCAGGTGGTGTCCTGATGAAACTGGACCTCGAACGCTACACACTGCATACCCGCATCTTGTGGTTGATGATCATCCGCCTGGTCGTGATCACCATCAGTTTGCTGATTGGCATCGCGGTCAAGGAAGTGATGTTTGGCAAATTCTACCACTACATTTATTTCTATTATATTATCTCGCTGCTGTACATCATCCTGATGCAGCGCGCGCGCCATGTCCAGTTCCTGGGCGCATTCCAAATCGCCATCGACCTGCTGGCGATCACCTCGATCGTCTTGAGCACCGACCCGATCTACCAGGTGTACGGCAATTTGTTCATCCTGGTGATCCTCTCCTCCAACATCGTCTTCCCCAAGTATGGCGGCATCGTCACGGCGCTGCTCTCCTCGCTGCTGTACTGCGGCACGGTCTTGTACAACTACTACTATTACGAGCAGGTCAACTACCGTGCCAGCGGCGAATATGCCATCTACGTCACCTATCTGTACATCACGATCTTCCTCGGCGTCGGCTATCTGTCAAGCTATGTCAGCCGCATGCTGGCGCAGAAGACCGAGGAACTGCGCCAATTGCAGGAGCAAAGCGGCTATGTCTTCCGCAAGATCAACACCGGCATGCTGATCGTCAACGAAAACGGCTATGTGGTGTACGCCAACCCGGCGGCGGGGCGCATCATCCAGCATGACGCCGAGACCCTGCTCAACATGCACTGGCATTGCTTGCTGGGCATCAATGACATCGACGGGGCGGTGACGCGCGAGCGCCTGCTGCGCGGCCAGGAAGTCGAGGTGCGCACGCGCGACCGGCTGGGCAACGAGGTCGTGCTGGCCGCCACCGTCTCGCCCATCGAACATCCGCTGGCGATGCGCTATTGCACCGTCCTGTTTCGCGACTTGCGCGAGCAGCGCGAGCATGAACGCCGCTTGCGCGACACCAACCGCCTGGGTGGCATTGTCGAGCTGGCCGCCACCATCGCCCACGAAATCCGCAACCCGCTGACCTCCTTGAGCGGCTCGGCCGAACTGCTCATGGAACGGATTCACGAGCCGGATTCACAAAAATTGCTGACCACGATCATTCACGAAGTCGACCGCCTGAATGCCATTGTCGAGGACTTTGTGACCTTCACCCGCTTGCGCAGCATGGTCTTTCAACATGTCGACCTGAATGAAGTGCTGACCGAGCTGGCCGTCCTGCTCTACCACAACCGGCGCTTCACGCCCAACTCCAAAATCATCTATCGCGAGCTCAACCAGCCGCTGCCGGTCGTGATTGACCCGCGCCAGTTCAAGCAGGCCTTGCTGAACATCGGCTTGAACGCCCTGGATGCCATGCCCCGCGGCGGTGAACTCGAGGTGGCCATCGACCCGGCCGAACACGCTGAGATGATCACCATCACGCTGCGCGACACCGGCAGCGGCATTCCGGCCGACGTCCAGCAGCGCATGTTCGAGCCGTTCTTCACCACCAAGGAAAACGGCACGGGCATCGGCTTGTATGTCACCCAGCAGATCATCGAGAGCCATCACGGCACGATTACGGTTGCGTCGGACGTCGGCAAAGGCACGCTCTTCACGATCAAAATCCCCAAAACTATTACTCAGGAATAGCATGACAGACATGCCCCGCATTCGTATTTTAGTGGTCGACGACGAGCCCAACATTGTCGAAGTCATGCGCAGCGCCTTGCTCAGCGAGGGCTATGACGTGACCTCGACCAGCCAGCCGGAGCAAGCCGCGCTCTGGATCGTGGAACACGATTATGACCTGGTCATGAGCGACCTGAAAATGGCGCCGATCGACGGGCTTGGCATCCTGCGGCGGGCCAAGGAAAAAGATGAACGCCTGCAGGTGATCCTGGTGACCGCCTTTTCCACCATCGAAACGGCGGTCGAGGCGATGAAGGCCGGCGCCTATGATTATGTGCTCAAACCCTTCAAGCTCGCGGAACTGAAGCTGGTCGTGCGGCGCGCCCTCGAATTCCGCGCGACCATCATGGAGAACGACCAGCTCAAGTCCGTCTTGCAGGCCAAGTATAAATTCAGCAACATTGTCGGCGAGAGCACGGCCATGCAGCGCGTCTTTGAACGCATCCGCAAAATGGCCGACACCGAGGTCACCGTGCTGATCACCGGCGAGAGCGGCACCGGCAAGGAATTGGTGGCCAAGGCGATTTATGTGAACAGCCGGCGGCACGACAAGCCCTTCATCTCGATCAACTGCGGGGCCTTGCCGGAAACGCTGCTGGAATCGGAATTGTTCGGCTATGTCAAAGGCGCCTTTACCGGCGCCGGCAGTGACAAGAAAGGCCTGTTTCAAGCCGCCGACGGCGGCACGATTTTCCTGGATGAAATCGGCTTGACCTCGCCCACGCTGCAGGTGCGCCTGCTGCGCGTGCTGCAAGAGCGCGAAGTGCGCCGGGTGGGCGACACCCAGGATTTCAAGGTGGATGTCCGCGTGCTGGCGGCCACCAATGAAAACCTGGCGGAAAAAGTCAAGGACGGCACCTTCCGCGAAGACCTGTTCTATCGCTTGAGTGTCGTGCCCATCCATATCCCGCCGCTGCGCGAACGCACGACGGATATCCCGCTCCTGGTGCAGCATTTCGTGGATCGCGCCAACACGCGCATCGGCAAGAAATTCCGCGTCGACAAGGAATTGCTGGACATGCTGATGGCCTACAACTGGCCGGGCAACATCCGCGAATTGGAAAATGTCATTGAACGCGCCGTGGCCTTGGCCGACAGCACGCACTTGCGCACGGAAGACCTGCCCGACAACATCCTCCAGTGCCAGGGCGCGGATGCCGTGACGACCGATGTGCGCGACCTGCGCAGTGTCGTCGACGAGAGCGAACGCAAACATATCCTCCGCATTATGCAGGAAACCGGCGGCAGCAAGAAGCTGGCCGCCCGCATCCTTGGCGTCGACCTGGCGACCCTCTATCGCAAGATGGAAAAGCTGGGCGTGCCCAACAAATAACAGGACAACCATGTCTTCGACATCTTCGACCTTGCAGGCAGCCTTTGCCGCGCCGCCGGCGGCCTACCGCGGCAAACCGTTTTGGTCATGGAATGGCGCGCTGACGGAAGACGAACTGCGCCGCCAAGTGCGCATCCTCCACCGCATGGGCATGGGCGGCGCCTTTTTGCATTCGCGCACCGGCCTGGCCACGCCCTACCTTTCGGATGAGTGGTTTCGTCTGGTCGGCGCCGCGGCGGATGAGCTGGCGACGCAGGGCATGGAGACCTGGCTCTACGATGAAGACCGCTGGCCGTCCGGCGCAGCCGGCGGACTGGTCACCCGCGACGAGCGCCACCGCCAACGCCGCTTGTCCCTGCGCTGGTACGCGCCGGGTGCCTTTGTGCCCGACGGGCGCGAATGCGCCGTGTTTGTCGCGCGGCGCACGCCGCAAGGATTGCAGAAGCTGCGGCGCGTCAACGGCGCGGAGGACGCCACCGCCGCGGCCGGAGAACAACTCCTGGCCTTCACGGCCACCACGGCGGAGTGCTCCGACTGGTATAACGGCTGCACCTACCTTGACACGCTGTCGGCTGGGGCGGTGCAGGCCTTTATTGAATCAACGCATGCGCGCTATGCCCAGGCGCTCGGGCCGGCCATGGGCGCCGGCGTGCCCGGTATTTTTACCGACGAACCAAATTTTGGGGAATCCACGTTGCAGGCCGACGGCGGGCAGGTGCCGTGGACGGACGCCTTGCCGGACGTGTTCCGCGCACGCTACGGCTACGACCTGCTCGACCATCTGCCGGAACTGTTCTTCCGCTGCGACGGCTACGCGTTCTCCAAGGCCCGTCGTGACTACCGCGATTGCATCACGCACTTGTTCGTGACCAATTTTGCGCGCCAGATTTTCGACTGGTGCGCCCGGCATAACATCCTTTTCACCGGCCATGTCTTGTGCGAGGAAACCCTCCGCAGCCAGACAAATTTGGTCGGCAGCGCCATGCGCTTCTACGAATTCATGCAGGCGCCCGGCATCGACATTCTCTGCGCCCAAGGCCTCACCCGCGCGGGCGGCACACCGCCCGAAATCCTCACCGCCAAGCAATGCAGCTCGAGCGTGCACCAGGCGGATCGGCACTGGATGCTCAGCGAATTGTATGGCTGCACCGGCTGGCAGTTCACCATGGCAGAGCACAAGGCGGTGGGGGACTGGCAGGCGGCGCTGGGCGTGAATCTGCGCTGTCAGCACCTGTCATGGTACACGATGGAAGGCGAGGCCAAGCGCGATTATCCGGCGGCCATCTTCTTCCAGTCGCCCTGGTGGCGCGACTATGCGCACGTCGAGGATTATTTTGCGCGCGTCAACGTGCTGCTGACGCAGGGCGCGCCGGTGCGCGACATCGCCGTGCTGCATCCGATCGAAAGTGCCTGGGGCGTCTTTACGGCCGACAAGCATGACGCCGTCGATGCGCTCGACCAGAGTTTGCAGGAAGTGCAGTCCGCGCTGGTCGCGCAGCATTTTGATTTCGATTATCTTGACGAGGACGCGCTGGCACGCCACGGCGCGGTCGAGGAGGCCACGCTGCGCCTCGGCGCAGCCCGCTACCGCGTCGTCATTGTCCCGCACATGCTGACCATCCGCGCCTCGAGCGTGGCCCTTCTTGAACAATTTATGGCCGCTGGCGGCGCCGTCATTGCCCTGGATCCCTTGCCCGTCTTTGTGGATGCAGAACACAGTGCCGGCGCGCATGCCGCCTTGCGCGCCGCAACGGTTGTGGACAATGTGCCGGCCTTGCTGGCGGCGCTGGCGGATGGGCGTGACCGTGGCGGCTATCGCTGCCTTTCGCTGCGTGACCTGCACGGCGCCGAATACACGGCGACCATGAGCATGCTGCGCCACGACCACGCTACCGGTCGCTGGATTGTCTTCATCTGCCATACGCGGCAGGACTGCGACAGCGGCCCGTTGACTTTGACGCTGCCCGCCCATGGTCAGGCCCAGGAATGGGATGCGCAGACCGGCCAGGTGTTTCTGGCGCACCAGGAAGATGACGCCGCGGGCGTGCGCATCACCACCTCGTTGCCGCCCTATGGCAGTCGCGTCTTTGTCATTGAACCGACGCCGGATCCGGCGCTGCGGCCGCGCCCGGTGTATCACCCGGTGCGCTCCACCCCGGTGCGCCGGGCGGCGTGGAACGTCGTGCGCGACGAGCCCAACGCGCTCGTGCTGGACATGCCGCGCTATCAGATCGGCGATGGCGCATGGCAGAGCCCGCGCGAAATCCTGAAAGTGGACCAAGCCGCGCGCGACGCACTCGGCGTGCCGCACCGCGGCGGCGCCATGCAGCAACCGTGGAAGCGCCTGGCGGAACACGACACCCGCGCGGTTGCCGTGGCGTTGTGTTATCGCTTCGAGGTCGTGCAGCCGCCGCTGACACCCTGCCAGCTTGTCCTCGAACACCCCGAACGCTTTGCCATCACGCTCAATGGCGCCGCTGTCAATGCGGATGATCAATCAGGCTGGTGGATTGACCCGTCGTTCCGCACCCTGCCGCTGGCCCCGCGCCTGTTCCAGACCGGCCGCAATGAGCTGCTGCTCGCCACGGCGTATCAGCCGGCGCACGGCCTTGAAGCAGTCTACCTCACTGGCGACTTTGGCTGTGTCTGGAAGCGCACCACGCCAGTGATGACCGCCGCGCCGCGCACGCTGGCGCTGGGCGATTGGGTGCCGCAAGGCTTGGCCTGCTACAGTGGCGCGCTGGCGTATCAGACCACTTTCACGACTACCCGCGTCAAAGGCACGCGCGTGTTTCTTGAAGTGCCGGACTGGGCTGGCACGTTGCTGCGGGTGCGCGTCAACGAGCGCGATTGCGGCCGGATCCTCTGGCCGCCCTATGAACTCGACATAACCGCCGCCGTGCGCGACGGCGAAAATATGCTGGCGATCGAGGTTGTTAGCAGCCGCCGCAATTTGCTCGGCCCGCTCCATCATCTGCCACAATATCCGCAGTGGACCGGCCCGGGCCAATTCATCACGGACGAAAAAGGCGCCAACTGGAGCGACCGGTATCAGGCGCTGCCCTGCGGCCTGCTGTCCGCGCCGTTGCTGTCCGTGCGCCGGCTGGCAGTCGCACCACGGCGTTCCGCCAAGTAGGGCGGGCAATCCTGCCCGCTTAAAGGAAAGGTTCTTCCGGGATAAACAACAAGGGACAGCAGCAGCGAACCCGAAACCCCACGCCAAATGCGCCACACGGCCAGCAGCACACCTGATGTGACAAACTTATCGCGCGGCGCGATAAGTAATAAAGCGGCCGATGGCCGGGCTGAACCTACGAATAGCGAATCCCGCCTTTGGCGTGATTCCAGAACTCCGGACATAGGGTATTCAAAAATGTCCGCTTTATTTCGTCAGAAAGTTGACCCGTTGTCGGCGATGCGTGCGGAAAACCACGGTGCGGAGGCCGCTGCCGCGCCAACGGTGCGGAGTATACCAGCCCAGGGCAACGCTCTGGGAAATGCGCGAAAGGTATGTCAGGAGTTCTGGAGTCTGGATTTCGATTCCGTCCCAAAACCAGCCCCAGCTCTTAATCACTGTTTTCTCGGCGCTGAGCTGGATCTCTTGGGGAATGAGCCGCCCACGCAATATGATTGTCGGAAACAGCGCTGCCTGCGCGGGAAATGGCTCTACAACTGCGATCTTCTCCTCGCCTGCAAAACTGTGCCCGCATGACGCGCACGCAGGGCAGGATTTCATGCAATTGCCTAACGATCGCGCTGAGCCGCAGCGCGCTCCCCGGACGGTGGCGCGGTCGGCTCCAGCGCGCGGTTAGGCGGCAGCCCACATCAACGCCTGTGCTTGAACAGCCACGTGAAGAGATCTGCACGATCGTATGCCGGATCCCAGGCGTTGTGTGGGACACCCGGTAGCTCGGTGTACTGGACGTCAGCGCCAATCGCCTTCAGGGCCGACGCCATTCGTCTCGACACATCTACAGGTACTGTTTGATCCGCATCCCCATGAAAAATCCAGATCGGGAGCTGGGAGACGTGTTTGGCAATGTCGGCATATGGATCGGCGACCGAAGCAGGTGCGATCGGCGGATAGTGTACACCACTGGTGGTGCCGGTGAACGCTCCAACAAACCCGGCGACGACAATCAGCGCCGCGAATCGGTCACCATGGTGGTAGGCGAGATACCAGGCGCCATTGCCACCCATTGAGAGTCCCGTCAGATACGTGCGTGACCGGTCGGCGCGGAACTCGGTGATGGACTTGTCCAACGCGCCCAGCGCGATGCGTTCCCCAAGTGCCTGAAACCCGGGAGTGCCGCCGGGCGGGCTTTGTGGGAAGACAATGATGGCGGGAAACCGCGCGGGATGTCGCCGAATCGCGTGCGCCAGCCCGGTGTCAGTCTGTAGCAGGCCATCCCTGCCGTACTCGCCGCCACCGTGCAGGGCCAGGATGATTGGCAAAGAGGTCGCGGCATTGAATTCCCAAGGGACATAGACCTGGTATCGATACGCAGCCCCATCAATAGCGATGAACCGATTCAGGAAGCCCGTTTCCTGAACCGAAGCGGTGGCGACACCCGCGACCAGCGCTGCAAGAATAACGAAAAATGTTCGCATGATTCGCATTGTTGAGTCTTCCCTTGGTTGCGGCTGCCGTCTAACTTATTATTCTACATTGTACGCAGTGCCGGACTTCGACACAGAATATATCGTAGCAAACAGGCGGTGAACCAACTAGGCTGACTTTCGTTCAATCACAAACGCGGCGGGCATTACAGCTCCATTGCTTGCACCGCCGCCAGTTTCCCGGCCGCAGTATTGTTTTACCTGCGCTGTAACTAGTGTGGCATATTCTTCCAGGAATTGCAAGCGGCCGACGGCGGATTCAGCCCACCAGCCTTTGACCTTGCCGGCTAAATTGTGTATGCTGGCCTCGTTCTTTGATTGCGGATTTGCCTGCCTCGGGGCTTGTTTTTTTGCAAAATCCCACTTTCATCCCACATAAAGGCGTGTGACAACCAATAAATCAAAACTAAAGGAAAACCATGAATCTGAAAAATGTCATTGGCGGCATTGTGCTGCTCATGGCGGTGCTGCTCGTTGTGGCCATGAGCTATGTTGCTGGCCGTCTGAAAATAAATGAAGCGCAGCCGGACTTGACCATTGGCTCAAGTCCGATGGTGGCCGAGGTCAAGAAGATCGCCGAACTTGCCATGCTCAATGTCCGTGTGGCAGATGTGCTGGAAGCGCGGCAAGGTGGATGGCTGCGGTGGGTCAAGGGTGCGTGGGTGGTCAAAGGCGACGCCCTCAAGACCAAGACGTACGATGTGCAGCGGGGGCTATGCGCCGGCCAGGAGCGTGAATCCAACCTACGCGACGCGGCAATGCGCCAGGCCCAGCAATCGGTCGAGGCGGCAGCCAACACACCGGAAAACATCCACGCAGCCCGTCGCAGATTGGAGAAATTGCTGGGGAAAGCCGTCATTGCGTTCTGCGTTCTGCGTTTCCTACTGCCCCCGAACACACCGGAATCCAATGAAGTAGTGCGGACCGTCCGGTAAGTTTCTGTAGCGATACGCGACGCGACCGTCGTCCGCGCCGCTGGCCCAAAGGCCGCCGCGCAGCACGCGATATGTGCCAGAAGCAGGTCCCGTCGGATTACTACTCGGCGAACTCGAATAGTAGGTGTCGTCATACCAGTCCCAACACCATTCAAAAACATTCCCCGCCATGTCATAAAGCCCATACCCGTTCGGCGCGAAATACCCAACCGGGCTGGTGTACGGATAACCGCCAGGCGTGAACAACGGATTATAACCTTCCGGACCAAGATCGTAGGTAAAATAGGTGGGGTTACCATAATAATTCGCCTGCGCACGCGAGATTGTCTGCACATTGCTCCACGGGAAGCGCATGCCAACCGCGCCTCCGCGCGCCGCCTTTTCCCATTCCGCCTCGGTCGGCAGGCGATAACCGTTCGCCGACCAGTCCACCCAGTCATTCTGCACATCAATCGCCGATGTAGGCACTCCTGTATACACTGTGTTTCTTGCTGAGGAGGTGTAATAGCACGGTGTCAGGCCTTCTTTCTCACTGCGCGCGTTGCACCACTTGACGCAATCGTACCAATTGACACTCTGAACCGGGTGCGTTGCCGCTTTGCCGGAACCCTCGCGTAACGTGTAGCCATTAACCGTCGCCCATAGGTAGACACTGGTCCACACGGTGTAGGACACCTCATGTTTATCCATGTAAACCGCGCTGACCATGAGCGTATGCACCGGCAGTTCAGCTGAACCGCCCTCGCTGGCATCCATACAGTTGCCCATGGCGAACAGACCGGCCGGGATTAGCGCCATGCTGTCCGCCGCCCACACCCGCACGCTCGTGCTTGGATAATTATTGGTCGGCAACGTGTCCTTGAGTGCATTCCAGAGAATCTGTTTCGTCGTGCCCGCCGCCACGTTGTTGCCCACATCGCCGGTGAAGTTCGTGCAGGTGCTGAAAAACGTCGCGCCGGCATTGGTCGAGATGCTGACACCCACGGCATTGGTCAGCGCACTCGGGCTGGCCAAATCATAGGTGATTGTCACAATGGCTGCGGGTGACGCGACGGCGGTGACATTCGTGACTGTCACGGCGGCGAAGCACGTGCTTGCACATTGCGCGAACACTATCAAAAATCTCGTTTGCATCGTTTTTCCCCTGCAATTATTGGCCATCAACGTGAAATCATAGTAGCATATTCTTCGGCACAGCACAAATGACGCACCGATCTCCAGATCGGCTGATCGCGCACATCATAATTTGTTTTGCGGCAAAAGAAATTAACAAAGAGTAAAGGAGTAAAAGAGAAGCCGCAATCAACAATCACATGTATTTGTTCTGCAACCAACAAGCAACTGCTGCCTGCTCCTTACCTCATTTACTCCTTGTAATAATGCCTTGTAATAATGCTGCGCCGCCGCCAAGTTGTTTGCCAAGTCGCCGGAAGTCGCAACATCCGCGGCGTGCCCCGCAGCCACATTCCGGCGGCAGCTGCAGCACTACATAAGGATTCGACCTTCATCAACCAGACCAGCTACATCGAGAACTGCGAGACCAGCGCCGTTGGCAGAGCGCTGGGCATACTTGGCATTGGTGTGGACACGGCCATTGCTTCAGCCGAAGAAGTCGTCAATGCACAAGCAAATCAGTCGCCCCAGTCAGGCGAAGCAGGCAATGGTGCGGGTGCATCCCTCGACACCGTTCTCGACCGAAAAGCCAAGATCAAGCTACTGCAAGAACTGGTCGGACACCTTACGGCGGAGCAAAAAGCCGCGTTCAAGGCGCAGTATCCGAACGGCACCAAAGGCTTGCGTGATGCTGGATTGGCCAAGCTGGAAAAGGAGTTGCGGGAGGCGATTGCGCAAGGCCAGCAGCAGTCAGAAAAGGCGGCGTGACAGAAACGTTGCCAATGCTGAAAGGCGGTCTCTCCACATCCGGGAGGCCGCCTTTTTTACACAATGTGCATCAGGAAATCTGATCCCGTGGCAGATTGGCCAACTGCGGCAGCAGGTCATGCACTTTGGTCAAGACACTATCGGACGCAGCGTAGTTACAATAAAATCGTGTTTGGGAAACAGGTGGCGCTACACTTTGCGGTGCCTGTGGCCGCTTCGCGCGCTATCCGTCAACCACCCAGTGCGGCCATCGGCCGCTTTATCAATTCTCGCACTGGCGAGAATTTATTTACATGATCCTACATGATAATGCGATGCAGCTGCAACATTGTTGATTACTCTCGTATATTCTTGTATCATGTAACATGTTGATCCTGTCGAAATTTTAAGCGCTGGGGGCAGCCCCCATGCCCCCAAATCTAAAAAAGCCCAAAGCAGACATTAAAGCCCCCGAACACACCGGAACCCAGCGGAGTCGTACGCGACGACCGGTACGTCGTAGTCGCGATTCGCGACGCGACAGAAGGAGGCGTTGTAGTACCAATCGCCGCCGCGCAGCACGCGAAACGTGCCACTCGCGGGCCCCGGTGGATTGCTGCCCGGAGAATCAGCGTAATACATGCTGTCATACCAGTCCCAGCACCATTTCCAAACATTGCCCGCCATGTCGTACAACCCATACCCGTTCGCCGCAAAATACCCGACCGAGCTGGTGTAGGGCGATGGCGCGAACAACGGATTATTACCCCCCGGACCAAGATCGTAGGTATAACCAGTTGGGTAACCATAATAATTCGCCTGCGCCCGCGAGATGGTCTGCACATCGCTCCACGGGAAGCGCATGCCAACCGCGCCGCCGCGCGCCGCCTTCTCCCACTCCGCCTCAGTCGGCAGCCGATAGCCGTTCGCCGACCAGTCCACCCAGTCATTCTGCACATCAATCGCCGAGGCTTGCGGCGACTTTCCTGTATAAATTGTTGTTTTTGCTGAGGAGGTGTAATAGCACGGCGTCAGCCCTTCCATTTCCGAACGCGCATTGCACCACTTGACGCAATCATACCAACTGACGGTCTGCACCGGATGCGTTGCACCTTTACCGATGCCGGTATTGTCAAACGTGTAGCTATGCGCCAGCGCCCAAATGTACACTTCAGACCACTGTTGCCATGTCACCAGATATTTATCCATCCAGAACGCGCTGACCATGACCGTATGCACCGGCAGTTCATCTGAGCCGCCCTCGCTGGCATCCATACAGTTGCCCATGGTGAACGAGCCGGCCGGGATCAGCGCCATGCTGTCTGACGCCCACACCCGTACCCGTGTCATCGGATAATTATTGGTCGGCAACGTATCGTAGCGGGCACCCCAGAGAATCTGCTTGGCCGTGCCGGCGGCCACATTGTTGCCCACCGCACCGGTGAAGTTCGTGCAGGTGCTGAAAAACGTTGCCCCTCCATTGGTCGAGATGGTGACGCCCACGGCATTGGACAGCGCACTCGGGCTGGCTAAATTATAGCTGATCGTCACGACTTTTCCTGGAGACACGTCGATGGTGACATTCGTGACCGTGACGGCGGCGAAGCTGGTGACGGCGGCCAGCGCGAGCGACAGAACGACGGCGGTGATGGGTGTTGATTTCATACATGGTTTCCTGTCATTACTTGTGACAATATTCGTTCCCGGCGAACGAATTTAGAAATAAGATTTGCGCACCTGTTTTCCGGGCAATACTGCATGTCCGGTCAGCTTCATTTTCTCCGCCAGAGCAGCCAGAGCGGCAGAATGGCGGCCGCAATCAATACCGGCTCCGGCACGGTCGTGTCCAGCACAAAGTCCGGCGAATCGGCCTGGCCCCAATCGGCCAGACACGGCAACGCAAACAGCGCCATCACAGCCAGCAATAAAATCAATTTCGTGCGCATCGCGCTCTCTCCAAAATGTTATTCCTCAACGCAGCCAATACAGCGTAGCATATTCGCCGGTGCAATGCAAATGGCACCGGCCCGTCTCAGGTGTTCGACTGAGAAAGCAGGATGTATAACACCTTAATCCCACCCCGTTTTGCGTTATAAAACATGAAGGGGAAATCGCCTCTTCACGCACCACACTCCGGCGATTGCATCTACGTGCTGATCGTCATTTGGGTGCATCTCCGTGTGTACTTTTCAACCTGTCCCGTTCCGCACATTTCAACTTATATGGAGTCCGTCATGCACAAGTTACTTTATGATCGCGTCCGCCTCATTCGTGGTTTGCAGCTTGCCCTCAACAACGGCTTTTCCGACCAGGAAAAAGTCGCCATCGCCAACATCGTCACCACCATCCGCACCGACCATCACCATCACTTCCTGTCATACTCTCAAGAGGAAATTGGCAAGGTTTCCTATGCCATGCATGTCTGGCAACAGCGCCAAGTACACCCACTTCTATGCCATCAATCCGGACAAACGTAATGTGCTGCACGCCGCACGCCGTGCGGCGGCTACGGGCAGAGGTACCGACCGCGGTATGCACTGCCGCATCCGCGCTGTGCTGCACGCCGCGCAGCGAAGGGAACGCCGATCGCCGGATCGGCTGAAGGTAGCTGCGATCACCCGATCGCAGCATCTGACGGAAGCCACGTGCAATCCCTGGCCGCGTCATACATTCTCGCGCCGCGCGAGAATGTAGCGGGATATGGCAATCCCGCCTACCCTCAGCGGCACCGGCGTGCCGCGTTCCCTTCGGCAGCCGGCCGGAGGCAAGGCACTGGATTTCATAGCATAACTTGGCGCGGCATATACACACGTGGATGTTTCGGGACTAATAAGAAAACATTTGAAACGCGAATTATGACGTGGTGCTGATGCAGGAATTGATCAAGGAGGTCACGTTTATGGCGGTGTTTTCATGCATGTTGTTACCGCATTTTCCACTGCATAATGACGCATAAGTCAGCGTGTTTATAGCGCTCGTTTTTATCGTGGTATTGCAATCAAATCACTCTCTATTGAGAGCAGAAACATGTTGAAATTCTTGCCAAGTGGGGTGTTGAACCGGCAAAGATAAGGCCATGTGCGGGTGGCCTTTTTAGGTGTTGGCGGTGACGCAGTCGGACAAAATTCCTGGCAGATTCTGACGTGGGCTTATGGTATCCTGGCAGCATGCTGCGCTCAACCGGTTCATCGGCAGGTGGGGTTGGCAGTTGGGTTGGCAGTTTGCCGTTCCCCTGCGGTTTTGGTATACTTCTGCCTGTACTACGTGTCCTGATGCACAGACCATTGGCGCTGTGGTTCAGGTCGTCACAGCGGATGGTGAAGCTCAGTGAATCATTTTGAAGCAGAACAGCGCGGGAACTGACGATGGCCAACCCGTTTTTTGAACGCCCGATCCTTAACTCGCCCTATGAGATCCCTGCCCGCCATTGGGAGCTGGACGCACAAGGCCAGCCGACCCAGCAAATTCTTGAACAGCGCCGGCGGGCCGAGTACATCACGCCCATTCCCAAGCCCAAGAAGCGCAAAGCGTCCACAAAACAGGACGAAATGGTGTTCGATGAAGGCAAGGGCCTCTCGACCAAAAAGCAGCAGTATGATCCCACGCCGATCATCAACGAGCTGCGGCATTACGTGGACCAGTGGCGCGCGCTGCCCAATCCCAATCAGTGGCAGGTCACGCCGGAAACAGTGCGACTCCTACAGCACTGGCGGCATCATGCGTTCGGCGGCATCCGCCCCTTTTTCTGCCAAGTCGAGGCGGTCGAGACGGCCATCTGGCTGACCGAGGTCGCGCACCAGTCCGCCAATGGCAAGCGTATTCTCGACCATCTGGACAGCGCCAACAAGGCCTACAATCCCGAACTCATGCGGCTGGCCCTCAAACTGGCCACCGGCGCGGGCAAGACCACCGTCATGGCGATGCTGATCGCGTGGCAGACCATCAACGCTGTCCGCCGGCCCACCAGCGGCAGGTTTACCCGTGGCTTCCTCGTCGTCACGCCAGGGCTGACCATCAAGGATCGGCTGCGCGTCCTGCAGCCCAACGATCCCGACAGCTATTACAAGGATCGCGAGCTGGTGCCGAACGACATGCTGGATGACGTCCACCGCGCCAAGATTGTCATCACGAATTTTCATGTGTTCAAGTTGCGCGAGCGCATTGAACTCTCGGCAGGCGGACGCGCGTTGTTGCAAGGCCGGGGCCAAGAACTGGCCACTCTGGAAACCGAGGGGCAGATGCTCCAGCGCGCCATGCCCGACCTGATGGGCATGAAGAACATTCTCGTGCTCAATGACGAGGCCCACCATTGTTACCGCGCCAAGCCCAAGGATAACGACGACGAGGATCTCAAGGGCGACGAACGCAAGGAAGCTGAGAAGAACAATGAGGCCGCCCGGCTCTGGATTTCCGGCCTCGAAACCGTCAAGCGCAAGCTCGGCATTGTCCGCGTCATGGATTTGTCCGCCACGCCGTTCTTCCTGCGCGGCTCCGGCGAGGGCGAAGGCACGCTGTTCCCGTGGACGATGAGCGACTTTTCCCTGATGGACGCCATCGAGTGCGGCATCGTCAAACTCCCGCGCGTGCCCGTTGCCGAGAACATTCCCGGCGATGAGATGCCGATGTACCGGAATCTCTGGGAAAACGTCCGCACCAAAATGCCCAAGAAAGGCCGCGGCCACAACGACGAACTGGACCCGCTCAAGCTGCCCACCCAACTGCAAACGGCGCTGCAAGCCCTGTATGGCCACTACGAGAAGACTTTCAAGCTGTGGCAGGAAAGCGGCATCCGCGTGCCGCCCTGCTTCATCATTGTGTGCCAGAACACCGCCATCTCAAAGCTGGTCTACGACTACATCTCCGGCTTCAACCGCACCAATGAGGACGGCACGACCACGCTGGAAAACGGCCGTCTCGCCCTCTTCCGCAATTTCGACGAAACCACCGGCAATGCGCTTGCCAAGCCCAACACATTGCTCATCGACAGCGAGCAACTGGAGGCCGGCGATGCCCTTGACACCGGCTTCCGCGCCATGGCCGCCGATGAAATCAACCGCTTCCGCCGCGAGATCATCGAACGCACTGGTGACGCCCGGGCCGCCGACAACCTTACCGACCAGGAATTGCTGCGCGAGGTCATGAACACCGTCGGCAAGGCCGGCCAGCTTGGCGGTGCCATCCGCTGCGTCGTCTCCGTCTCCATGCTCACCGAGGGCTGGGACGCCAACACTGTCACCCACGTCCTTGGCATCCGCGCCTTTGGCACGCAGCTCTTGTGCGAGCAGGTCATCGGTCGCGCACTCCGCCGCCAATCCTATGATTTGAACGACGAGGGCCTATTCAATGTGGAATACGCCGATGTCTTCGGCATTCCCTTCGACTTCACCGCCAAGCCAGTCGTTGCGCCGCCGCAGCCGCCGCGCGAGACCGTTCAGGTGAAGGCCGTGCGCCCGGATCGGGATGCGCTCGAAATCTGCTTCCCGCGTGTTGAAGGCTATCGTGTCGAACTGCCCGAGGAACGCCTCCAGGCGAAGTTCAACGAAGACTCGATCCTCGAACTCAGTCCCGAGCTTGTCGGCCCTTCCATCACGCGGAACTCAGGCATCATTGGCGAAGGCGTTGACCTCAGTCTCAAGCATCTGGCTGACATGCGCCCCTCGACCGTGCTGTTCCACGTCACCCAGCGGCTGCTCTACACAAAATGGCGCGACCCCGGTGAGGAGCCAAAACTCTATCTCTTTGGCCAGCTCAAGCGCATCACCAAGCAATGGCTCGACACCTGCCTCGTCTGCAAAGGCGACACCTACCCCGCGCTGCTCATGTACCAAGAGCTGGCCGACATGGCCTGCAGCCGCATCACTGCCGGCATTACAAAACACTTTGAACAAAGCCGGCCCATCAAGGCCCTGCTCGATCCGTACAACCCCGCCGGCTCGACCGCACATGTCCGCTTCAACACCTCGCGCCCGGCCCGCTGGGAGACCAGCGCGCGGCACTGCCAGGTCAACTGGGTCGTGCTCGACAGTGATTGGGAAGCCGAATTCTGCCGCGTGGCCGAGTCGCACCCAAAAGTCCGCGCCTATGTGAAGAACCACAACCTTGGCTTGGAAGTGCCCTACCGTTATGGCTCGGAGATGCGGAAATACCTGCCCGATTTCATTGTGCTGGTGGACGACGGCCACGGCGAGAACGACCTCCTGCATCTCATCGTCGAGATCAAGGGCTACCGCCGCGAAGATGCCAAGGAGAAGAAGGCAACCATGGAGACCTACTGGATTCCCGGCGTCAACCAGCTTGGGAGCTATGGCCGCTGGGCCTTCGCCGAGTTCACCGACATGTACAAGATCGCGGCCGATTTCAAGGCCGCTATCGCAATGGAATTTAACAAGTTGATCGCCGGAGTTATGCATCCAAATGGCTGAGATAAATCTCCATGCAGTTCTTGCCCGCGTGGCCCGGGGAGAAGATTCCGCCACACAGTTCAAGGCGGACGTGCGCAACGGCGATTCCTTGGCATCCGAGATGGCGGCCTTCGCCAATGCCGAGGGCGGCACCATGTTCATCGGCGTGGCGGATGACGGCTCCATGCCGGGATTGTCACGCGAGGACGTGGCCCGCATCAATCAGTTGATTGGCAATGCGGCCAGCCAGCTCGTGCGCAGCCCCTTGGCAGTGCAGACCTGCAATGTCCAACTGCACAACAAACGCATCATCATTGTCCTGACCGTGCCCAAAGGCATCGACAAACCCTATTTCGACAAGAACGGGGTCATCTGGCTGAAATGCGGCGCGGACAAGCGGCGGATCAACTCGAAGGAAGAATTGCGGCGCTTCTTTCAATTCGTTGATCAATTTCACGCCGACGAACTGCCGACCAAGGCCGGGTTCGACAAGCTCGACAAGCTGCGCTTCCGCGACTTTCTGCGCGACATCTACAAGATGGCCTATCCACGCTCGCGCGCCGAACTGCTCCGCCTCCTCCAGAACATGGATCTCGCCACTGCCGATGGGCGGCTGAATCTTGCCTGTGTGCTCCTCTTTACTGAGCGCCCCGAATGGATCAAGCCGCAGTTTATCGTCAAGGCTGTGCGGTATCCCGGCAACGACATCCATGCCACCGACTACGTCGATACCGAGGATTTCTCCGGGCCGCTCAGCGCCGTGTTCGATGGTGCTCTCGCCTTCATAATGCGCAACCTCCACAAGGTGCAGGCTGGTAAAGGCGTCAACTCGCCCGGCACGCCCGAGATTCCGCCAGCCGTGTTCGAGGAACTGCTCGTCAATGCACTGATCCATAGGGACTACCTGGTCAGCGCCACCATCCGCATCTTCATCTTCGACAATCGCATCGAGATCATCAGCCCCGGCCACCTCCCCAACAATCTGACGGTAGAACGCATCCAGGCCGGCATCTCCAACATCCGCAATCCCATCCTTGTCTCCTACATCGCCAAAGGCCTGCTTCCCTACAAAGGACTCGGTTCCGGCATCAAGCGTGCCCTCGAACACTGGCCTCGCATCAGTTTCACCGACGACCGCGACGGCTGCCTGTTCACCGCCACGGTTCTGCGCAAAGAAGTGAAACCGGATGAGAAAAGTTCACTGAAGAGTTCGGTAGAAACGCCGGTACAAAGTTCGGTACAAAGTTCGGTACAAAGTTCGGGGAAAACGGGGGAGGACATCGTGAACATCCTTTCGCAAACGCCGCACACAACCATTCCCGACGTGGCTGCATCTCTTGGGATCACAACGAGGGCGGTGGAAAAGCAGATAGCCGCACTCAAAAAGCAAGGGCGCGTCCGCCGCATTGGCCCAAACAAGGGCGGGCATTGGGAAACGATGGACAACAACCTATGGATAACCTGCGTGGCCCCCGCCAAATAATGCCCATGCCTGCCACCCGACTTAGAATTATTGTCAGCAGCGTCCAGAAGGAATTCGCAACACTTCGACGCGATCTGAAGGCGTTTCTGTTGGGCGATGCGTTTCTGCGGCGGTTCGTCGCTGAGGTGTTCCTTTTTGAGGAACTGCCCGCCAGCGATCAGCGCGCCGACCATGTGTATCTCGCGGAAGTCGAGCGCTGCGACATCTATCTGGGTGTCCTTGGCTGCCAGTACGGCCATGAGGACGCGCAAGGCATTTCCCCCACGGAACACGAATACCTCCATGCCACGAAACACAGGAAGACCCGCCTTATCTTCGTCTGGGGCACTGACGACTCGCAACGCGCACCCAGGATGATGAAGCTCATCCGGCGCGCCAGCGCCGAGTTGGTTCGCCGCCGTGTTGAAGACACAAACGCCCTCAACGCCGAGGTCTATGCCAGCCTGGTGGACTACCTCGACCGCAGGGGCGCCTTGCGCGTGCCGCCCTTTGACACCGCGGCCTGCCACGGCGCTTCGTTACAGGATCTTTCCCGCAAGCGTATTGACTGGTTCCTTGAAACTGCGCAGCGCGAGCGCGGCTTCCCGCTCAAGCCCAACACCACCACCAAGGCTCTGCTCACCCACCTTAACCTGCTCGACGGTTCAAAGCCAACCAATGCGGCCATGCTGCTCTTTGGCTCCACGCCGCAGCGATTCCACCGCACGGCCGAAACCAAGTGCGTGCGCTGCCACGGCACCGAGTATTGCCGCCCCTTCGCCTCCCAGCAAATCTACACCGGCGACCTGTTCGAACAGGTGGACCAGGCGCGCGACTTCGTCCTCGGCAAAATAGACCGGGCCGTGGGCACACGCGCCGCAGGCCCAACGGCTCCGGCCACCTATGAACTGCCGCCCGATGCGATAGCCGAGGCGATCGTCAACGCCGTTGCCCATCGGGACTACAACAGCAACGCTTCGGTCGAAGTCCGCCTCTTCGCCGACCGGCTTGAAGTCTGGAATCCCGGCACGCTTCCAGGCACGCTCACGCTTGAAAGCCTGCACGGCGACCATCCCTCCGTGCCCTTCAACCCGCTGATCGCCGAATCGCTTTATCTCACGCGCTACATCGAAAAAGCCGGATCGGGCACCCAGCGCATGAGCGAGCTGTGCCGCGAGGCCGGCCTGCCGGAACCTGATTATGAACTGCGCCAGGGATCGTTTGTGCTCACGATCTGGAAGGACTGGTTTACCGATGAGATGCTGGCCGGATGCGGATTGAACGAGCGACAAGTGAAGGCCATTGCGCATCTCAAGCGTTTCGGGCGCATCACGAATCGCGAGTATCAGCACCTCACCGGGGCCATCCCGAGGACAGCTGCGAGGGACTTCGACGAGTTGTCCAAAAAAGGACTCCTTGCAAAGGTGGGCCGAACCGGGCGGAGTGCCCACTACGTTCTGAACCGCAAACGAGACGTAAAGAGGACAAACAGGACAAAACGTCAAACAGGACATGAACAGGACAAACAGGACATCTCCGCATCCTGACGCACCGGCAGAGAACCATGATGAAGATATGCCACATGTGCCACCCGATGACCAAATCTCCCGCTGATCATATGGATCATAACCGTCTGCGTTCATCCGCGTTTATCTGAGGCTAAGTAATCATGGCTAAGAAACCAACCATCCCCAAGTCCGTCGCGACCATCCTGCACGACGCCGACAAACGCAAGAATATCCCGACCGCCGAACACCAGTCGGTGCTGAAGAAGGAAGAGGCTGGCACCATTCGCGTCGCCTATGAACGCCGCAACCGCGATCTCGATCCCCAGCTCGTTTGGCGCGGCAAGGACGAACAGGATTGGAGCGACCTCGTCGTGCATGTCCCGCCAGTCTACATCCAGGAAAAAGTCCACCCAAAGGTGCTGATTGAAGACCTGCTCCGCCACGCAGCGCTCCACTCTTCACTCGCCACTAATCACGCAGATCAAGCGGCCGAACAGCTTGATCTGTTCTCCGACTTCAACGGCATGCCCAAGGGCGCGGACAAGACCGAATTCTACCAGCACGACCAGAACTGGTCCAACCGCATGATCCTCGGCGACTCGCTCCAGGTCATGGCCAGTCTGGCCGAGCGCGAGGGCCTGCGCGGCAAAGTCCAGTGCATCTACCTCGACCCGCCCTACGGCATCAAATTTAATTCTAATTTTCAGTGGTCAACCACTAGCCGCGACGTCAAAGATGGCAATCGCGACCAGATAACCCGCGAGCCCGAACAGGTCAAAGCATTCCGTGACACCTGGCGCGACGGCATCCACAGCTACCTCACGTATTTGCGGGATCGGTTGACCGTGGCCCGCGATCTCCTCGCCGAGTCCGGCTCTATCTTTGTGCAGATCGGCGATGAAAATGTCCACCGTGTCCGGGCGCTGATGGATGAGGTGTTCGGGGATAGCAATTTTGTCGCCATATGCACCGTGCGAAAGACCACAAGCGATTCTACTGAGTTACTTGGTTCAACTTGTGATTTCGTTATTTGGTTTGCAAAGAACCGTGTAGTGGCCAAGGCACGTACAATATGGGCAGTTCGTGCCGAGGAATCAGAAGATCGATATTCTGGCGAATACGGCGATGGTCGTAGATTTCAACTTGGCGGAATAACAAGTTCACGTCCTCCAGGACAAGGTGACTTGAAAGTTTTCAAATGGTTTGGTCGAAACTTTGAATCTGGGAGCGCGACGTTCAAGACTACTGAGATTGGATTAACGCGAGCAGCAAAAGCTGATCGCGTTGCAGTGACAAATGGCGGAAAATTACGATATCGCCGTTTTCACAACGACTTCGGCTATACCCCTATAGCCAACCTATGGACTGACATCAGTGGAGCTGTGCAGAGCCGGTCAGATCCAAAAATCTATGTTGTTCAGTCTTCCACATCAATCGTTGAACGCTGTCTCCTTATGGTTACTGATCCCGGCGACCTCGTGCTCGACCCGACTTGTGGTTCCGGCACCACGGCCTATGTTGCTGAGCAATGGGGTCGCCGCTGGATCACGATCGACACCTCGCGTGTGGCGCTGGCGCTGGCTCGTGCCCGCATCATGGGCGCGCGCTATCCGTTTTATTTGTTGGCCGATTCCCCCGAAGGAAGGCAGAAAGAGGCTGAACTCCGTGGTCGAGCACTATCCACTATCAACTATCCACTATCAACCGCCGCACCGTCGGTGCGGCAGGGCTTCGTCTATGAGCGCGTGCCGCACATCACGCTCAAGTCCATCGCCAACAACGCCGAGATTGATGTGATCTGGGAAAAGTTCCAATCGGAATTGGAACTTTTGAGATCTCGGCTGAACGCCGCGCTCAATAAGAACTGGGAGGAATGGGAAATCCCGCGCGAGATGGATGGCAAAGTAGAAGCGGCGTCTCGCCGCTTGCATCAGCAGTGGTGGGAACTGCGCATCGCGCGGCAAAAGGAGATTGACGCCTCGATTGCCGCCAAGGCTGAGTTCGAGTATCTCTACGACAAGCCTTACGAGGACAAAAAGAAAGTGCGCGTGGCAGGACCATTCACGGTCGAGAGCCTCTCGCCGCATCGCGTGCTCGGCGTAGACGAGAACGACGAGCTGATTGACACGCTGAAAGACGGCAGCGTTGAATATGGCGCACAGCAGTCATTCGCCCAGATGATCCTGGAAAATCTGAAGATGTCCGGCGTGCAGCAGGCGCACAAGGAAGACAAGATAACCTTCACCGCGCTCACGCCCTGGCCTGGCGATCTTGTCTGCGCCGAGGGGCGCTTTGTGGGTAGTGGAGAGTGGTTAGTGAAGAGTGGCGATCAAGAAGCGAGTGGAGAGTTGTTAGTGAAGAGTGGCGAGCAAGAAGCGAGTGGAGAGTTGTTAGTGAAGAGTGGCGAGCAACAGAAACTCGCTGCTGATCACTCATCACTCGCTTCCGATCACTCATCACTCGCTTCCGATCACTCATCACTCGCTTCCGATCACTCATCACTCGCTTCCGATCACTCATCACTCGCTT